>Ga0123356_10000036_pt1 | contig 145122 bp, 180 predicted proteins | sample TergutEmb28metaG_2_FD_92546 | JGI IMG/M metagenome (GOLD analysis project Ga0123356, IMG submission 92546) | Embiratermes neotenicus P3 segment gut microbial communities from Petit-Saut dam, French Guiana - Emb289 P3 | ecosystem: Host-associated > Arthropoda: Insects > Digestive system > Gut ... | reverse complement strand
TCCTTAGCTTTTCTTGTGTAACCTTGTTTAGGCTACTCTTGATATTGTTAAAGTAGTCGTTAGCGTGAAGTTCGTCTTTTTGAATCTTCTGCTTTATTTCTTTGTTGTTAGCCATATCAGTTCTTCCTTTCTTGTTAAACTTTCTTCATCTCAACCACAAACGTAGCTATACCTATTTCTTTGTTCCAGTGTCTTAAGAGAAGATCTTTATTGAGGATTATCCATCTTGCTATCTTTTGGAGGTCCTTTGTCGTTAAGTCGAAGTCTTTGTCTCCCTTAGGACTTATTAAGAAATCAGGTTCGTCACAAATGCTGACGGGGTACATCATGCGAACATTTGTGGAACTTCTTTTGTTAATTTGGACTTTGATTCTTGGAGAATTGTGTTTCACAGGCCTGTCCTTTCCCGATTCGTCCAGCCAGACATTTACGGGAAGGTTTGTCTCGTCCTTCCTTAGATTGGCCATTTCCATCAAATAATGCGCCATATTAGTTTCCTTTCTTGTTAAACCTTCTTCACGAGGCTTCCGAACTCGATTGAAGATATCTCCCCAACCCAATGCCTCAGAAGCTCAACTTGGTTCAATTGAATCCATTCTCCTAGTTTCTCTAAATCTTTTCGAGACAACTCTATATCAGAATCCCTCACCCTACCAAGGAAGTCAGGATCCATGCAAATGCTTACAGATAAAGCTGAATCAAATTGCCCGACCCTTCCTTTATTCCGTTGGACTTTTAATCTAGGGGACTTGTGTTGAACTTGCCTTTTCTCTCCTGAATCGTCTAACCAAACATTCATAGAAAGACCAGACTCGTGCGGTCTTATGTTAGCCATCTCCCATAAATATCTTGTCATCTTAATTTCCTTCCTCGGTTCCTGGTGCTCTCAGTGGGACTCGCACCCACAATCTCTTACGAGCGAGAGATTTTAAGTCTCTTGAGTATACATTCCTCCATGAGAGCGTAACATTGTTACATCCTAAGCGATTGCGTTCGTGTTCGGGTAGTTCTGCTCTCCTCCGAACATTTTGGAGTTGTGTTCCCGTAGAATCGCTTCACAGACCCGTATGGCTTGTTTTATCCTGGGGGTCTGTGGGGATTCATAATACTCTTGTAGCTTCTGAGCGGCTATTTCCGCAAAGTGCTGCTCCGATACTTTTGTAAGCATAGTGCTTCCTTTCGTTCATACCTTCAACTATAGCGTACTTCTCTTCAAAAGGCAAGTGGAAAGTTTGGTTGACCTAGCAAAGCTAATAAGTAAATTTGTTTTTAGCTATAAAAGGACCCTCTTCATGGGGATAAAGAGGGTCTATTCACTGCAGTACTTCCCAATCCACCAAGGACCGATTATCTGCTGGAATGTTTTAAGTTATTTTGTAGGTTTTAGTCTTCTCAACTTCAGGGATTTCTCTAGACACTTTAATGGAGAGTATACCGTCTGTAAGAGATATGCCCCCTACAACAGAGTCCTCAGGCATCTTACCGCTCCACTCAAAGTCTTTCGCAGATATCCCTCGTCGGTAATAAGATACGTCCTCGACGGGCTTGCCTTCGCGGTTCATGATTCCTGAGACAACTAAGTAACCGTCCTTGGAGGTTATCTCTAGGTCCTCCTTAGACCACCCAGCTAGAGCCATCCTTATCTCTATAGAATTAGTTTTACCCTCAATTGATCTATCTATTACATCGTAACGAGGATAGGATTGCTCTTCAGGAAGAAAATACCTAACAGGCATGGTGTCCAATAGAGTTGTTCCAACACCGAAAAAGTCTCGTAAGAGATTCTTTAGAGGGTCGTTATTAAAGGGGGTTGTGGTTGTACGTTTACGTAGTACGAGCGTTTTCTGTTCCATGATTACTCCTGTGGTTACAGCAAGTTATTGTTATAGTAGAGTAGCGGTCCCTTTCGGCAACCACATTTATTTAGAATCTATCACCTACAACTAAGGGCCAAAACTGAAATAGACTACTCTGAGGTTATCTCCAGAAGTTAGAGTTGTGTTGTTGATCGTGATGGTATTACCACTCACCGTATAGTCCATTATTTCCGTGACAGAAGTCGAATCCCATGCTTTGACACTAACGACTAAGGACACTGTATTGGCTGTAGTGATAACGTAGTTAGATCCATCGAACACTGAATCCTCAGATGCTACTGTCGTTGGTAAGTAGTTGTACGCAAAATCGTCTACTGCGTTTTGCACAAAATTACAGTTGGCAGCGTTAGAGCTAGTATCGTACAACGCCTGAGTAGGGAACGAAGAAGACGACAGAACAATCAGTCTATTAGTCCTCGCTGCGTTGAGCTTAGTGCTTGCGTCGCTAGTGCTCATGGTTGCACTGGTGAACTCTATGGGAGTGTTGCCTAGGTTGTAGTTCGTGAAATTATTCTGAGTAACAGTAGCGTGGTTGCTTGTAGCGTAAATCTCGGTCATGGTGTATGACAGTTTGCTAGCCCATGCTCCGTTCCTATAGACGTACACTGTGGCCGTGAGACCCCCATTATCTAGAGGGACTACAGGCATAAACCATACCTGGTTGTTCCAGCTATCCACAGTAATCCTAACTTGTCTACCTAAGTCGTCGACAACTACTATATTTTGATAAGCTCCACCGGACACGAAGTTAGGAGTGCCGGCTGCGGCCATAGCAGTGAAATCTATCTTAGATATAGAGATTCCAATAGGGAGAGTCATGTCGGGGTATAGTTGTCCGTCTACCCACTCCACATCGCCTAAAGCAACTAAGCTGCTAGCGACGTTTATCGAGTTGGTGTTTATGTTGTTCAGTTCGTTCTGCACGTAGTAAGTGCTGGCAGCGTTGCTAGACTTATCTCCAGCAGTTGGTGTGGGTATAACCAGAGACCCGAAGACTGTCGCGTTGTTCGCCCTAAGAGCGTTCGTCCTTATTACAGAGAGACTCTCCGTAGCTGTTGTTGATACTACGTGAGTGTTGGTGACCAAGTTTCCGGAAGAGATTACGCTGAACTCGTTACGTAGTACAAACACTCTAGAGATATCTGACCCGAACAAGTCGCTTACAGACCAATCAGTCTTTAAGTTCCATCCTTGGGCCGGGACAGGGCCGTCAGCCCAAACCACAACAGTACCAGAGATACCTCCATTAGCGCTGAAGTCGGATCCTGCGATCAGAGTCAACCTCCCCCCGTTCACAGTAGCTTCACGTCTTACTGTAATCTGTCTACCATACAAATCTTGTAATACAAAATTCGATGTAGAGCTCGCTACATCTGGAGTATAGGTCCCGTTAGATTGGAAGTTGATGTTTGTAATATTGCTACCGATCTTAATCAAGTCTATTGTAGCCTCTGGTTGAGGTTCCCACACAGCGTCGCCAAGCACTACCAGCTCGTTATGACAGCTAAGTTTATTTGCTATTACATCAGCGTCAGTGTCATAGTCGGGGTTTTGAGTTATTGGAGTTCCGGTCGTATTAAACGTGTTCAACCCAGTAAAATCGTTCGGAGTATCTAATTGGGCGAAGTCTGAGTCGTCGTCTTGAACAATCTCGACCCACTCACCATCCTGTCTTCCGTAGATCTTTCCATCTTCGGGAGCGTCGGTTATGAATGTAGATACATCCGGGGCAGGAGCTCCGTGCTCAACTAGATCACTATAAAGTAGGACACCATTACCAACTACGTATCTATACGAATTGTCAGGGTATTGAGCAAACACTTGCACTCCCTGAGGAATCGGTTGGTTGTAGGATTGCCAGAAAGCAATAGGTTGAATTAGCTGTTTCAAAAGTACTGATGTAACTGTAGACATTTATAGTTTCCTATGGATTAGTTGAGTAGAGTTTTACCCAATTTGCAGCAGATTGGTATGTGGCCGTAGAGAGATCCAATCCTACGAACTGGTAGGTCTCCCAGACGGCCATAGTGTTGACGTTGAACGTAAGCTTTTGTCCTAATATGTACTTCTCTTCGGGGATAGCGTTTATAGCTGATGTAATAGTCCAGTCTATAGATGCAGCATCTAAGGAACTCTGTATTATTAAGTCTCCCGAGAGAGATGACTGCAGAATCAAGTCAGCCGTAAGAGAATTCTGGTATGTAACGGTTCCTTCGACGTTAAACAGGAAGGGGACGTTAATTTCAGTCAGGGAAGAACCCCCAACTATAGCATCCTCGAGAGCTTCCGGCAATCCGGCAATCCTGCAACGTCGTCTACCTGTATTGAATCTGGGAGAGCGTTATCAATCGCAGGATTCTCTCTGTAAGGGTACGAGAGAAACGTCTTACGTCCAGACTTATTAGGGGCACTGTTGAACACGAATTGCCTACAAGAATCTATAGGAAAGTAGAGGTATGTATCGAGATTTAGAACACGACGATAAGGGAGGGACAGGTAGACTCTATAGACCTCAGCAGGGCCTCAGAGCTCGAAGACAGAGCTTCCCTCGAACGTGCTTCGATCTCTCTTAAGACAATCTTAAACTTAAGAGAGGTATCTATATACTGGATAAGTTTCTTTATATATTTAGGGGGACGGTTTAATAGACAGTGTATTGTGCAAGTGGTGTTGTAAGGAGTACAAATGGACGCTCTACGCTCGAAGTTAACGAGGTTTAGGAATTGTATGTAAGTCGACTGAGGAGTGTCGTGGAGTAGTTCGAAGGAGCAAGAGAAGGTGTTCTGGGTTGGTCTAGTTGTGTTGTTGAGTTTATTCATACCTAACAGCTCCCCGAGACATACTTGTTGTTGTTCGGGAGTGTTGCCTCCTAGAGATAGTATTACGTGTTCAGAACCCATTTTAGAGTGTCTATCTAGAGAGATATAGAATAGAGAAAAGCCACTACAGCTTCCTCCTAGAATTATGTATTGCTTAGGATCTGGTCGATTTCTGGTTTTCGTGGATATCTACAAGAAATCTATATATTTCCTCTAAGCGATGTTTACTTAGGTTTTGTAGAGACACCACCAGTAGATCGTTTCTGTGTTGGTAAGTACAAGAGACTCTTCTCTCTCGAGGGTCTCCTCCGGAAACAGTTGTGGTATCTCTAGTTAATCTCTCGTTCTTTCCATAGAGAGTCATAGAGTGAAGAACCCCGTTCTCGTCAAACGTATAACTCACGGAGAGTAGAGACGTATCTAAGGACGATATTCTCTCAAAAGTCAACTCGAAAGGACCCACGGTGCTGTTATCTTCGTGGGTAAGTTTGGAGAAATTCTCGAGAGAAAACGAAACCTCAAGGTCCCGCTCAGATACCCTCTTAAGGTTTACGAACCCGATTTTAGGAAAAGTGTTGGACATCAACCTCCGTAATTGCGGGGTCTAGAATAAGCGAACAGTTAAAAGAATTATACGAGGGTAAGTTGAGACTCAGGTATTTGAACCAAGTTCGGTATAAAGGATCCGGAGTCTCCGATAGGTACTTGGAGGTTGTAGTAGTTAGACCCACCAATGTCTACTTGATCTACTACCGTACCTTCCCCTTGACCGAGTAATTCTGAAGCAAACCCAAAGTTAGGGAAACTCACAGTATCTCCGATGTTGAATTGAAAGGCCATAGTATCTATAGGAATTAGAAGAATCTAGTCTTAAGTCTTTTCTCTATCTTCTTGCGAGCGTCTCTGAAGTCCTTGTATGCCCCCTCGAGCCGTAACACCCGCAAGATAACAAAGCAATACTCTCTTTTAAGGAGGGAACTCGGTATCTTGCTAATAACCGCAAGCTTTACTACACGGCTCCCTCTACAGTGTTTGCAGGGTGTTCTCGAGCTAATGCTCTCTGCTCGCACCCTGGATGGATCTCGCCACCTCAAAGTTTAGATAACGCCCTATAACGGCGCCCACAAACCTTGTTGAGAGCAACACAGGTTTACGAGAATATGGTGGTAGAAGGAGAAGGTTTTGGAGCGGGAGATAGGACTTACACCTACACAACGAACAGGAATGCTCGTACTCTAATAATTAAGATACTCGCCGCTTGATTGATTCGTAGAAGATTATTGTTTAACAGGACCTCTGACGTTGTCTGCTACGTGGAGAGCTTTAGCGTGATTCATAGCCTTAATCTCTTCATAGAGAGTATCCATCTGATTAGGGCTTAATAGAGTCTTACAACCACAGCACTGCCTAAAGAAGAAATCTTGTAATCCTAAGTCTTTCTTACTGCAGCCGTGGGGACACTTCACTTTACATAACTCTTGTATTTACGTTTAACATGCTCTTCTTTCTCTTGAGCTATAGAGGATCTAATCTCTTTTATACGTTTCTCTATATTGAGCCTCTTAACGCAGTCCGTCGTGTTAACTAGTTGCTTCTCTAGATTATTGAGAGTCGTTCGAGGATTCTGAGTACTCACTTCTGTATAGCCTTTTTGAAATCGTAGATCTCACCGGAATACTCGATCTTACCTTCCTTTAGATGTCCTCTATACGACATCCCACACACCTTTCTGCCGGACGTCTCTACTTTCTTTAGCTCAGACATAAAATCTTTAACTGAAATCTGTTCGAATGTGTGTTGGTGAATCTTCATGGAAACTTAGAAGAAATGGCTGGCAAGATGTGATTCGAACACATGACCACTCGATTAACAGACCGTAGCAACTACCGCTGTGCTACTTACCAGAAACTGTTTACTAGATACCGCCACAACACGTAGGTCATCTATTTAACGAGGGTAAGTACAACCGTCGAGATGACCGCTAATATGTATCACAGATCCAGTCGTATGTTTTCTTATTCCACTTTCTGTGGTGTTCGTATTCCTCTATTTCCTTCTCTGAAGCCATCCTTAGGTTTTTAATGTTCCAAAGTACACCGTCTCGCGAATTGTAGTGAGCAACACCCTCTAAAGTGTAGTAGGCACCAGCAGGGATCTCCACATTCTCAAGTCTAGACTCTTCGTCCCAGTAACCAACAACGTTAGGCATCCTCCTAAACCTATCTCTATATCTCTTCAAGAGCTCTAGCCTAAATCCCCCATGTACTCCTACAACGTATCCCAGGAGGATATCGTGTTCAGTCTCTGCGTACATTAGTAATGCGTTTTTACGGTCGAACATGTAATAGAGAACGATCTTGTAAGTTATTGGTGGAAGAGGTAGGAGACGCACCTACGGAACCAATTAAAGCCTCAGTTTTACAGACTGCTCTGACCCTCTATCAGAATACTCTTCCTTGGTCGGAAAACCGAGACTCGAACTCGGAGCCACATGGACCCAAACCATGCAATCTACCAATTGATATATTTTCCGAACTTGTTTTAGGTAGTGTATCGACTAAGTACACAGCTCGCCTCTCCCGCGAGGACGCGCCTTAACTATCTTGGAGTTATTTCAGACTATATTCGCAATTAGGGATCTAGATATCTACACCGTCTAATCACACTCTCCACGTCTTTAGGCCATACCTAAGCTTGGTGCTCCCTGTAAGACTTGAACTTACACCCTCTCGGACCAGAACCTAAATCTGGCGTGTATACCAATTTCACCAAGGGAGCTTTCTTATTCACGATGTTTAACTAGACCACAAAAAGGCCCTACTCGACTTTTGAATAGGGCCTTACGACAAATCGACTGTACGTGCAACGACCTATTCACCTACCTGAGTGGGGTAATAATATAGCACGTTGAGTTGTTTCATCTTATTCATGGTTGTCTAGAAGAAGGTTCCTCTGCCGTTCTTACCATCTGCATACCCTGCGCTGTAGCCAAGCCTTCGAGCGTCATCAGAAGAACTAGCTTTGTTGTTTCTTAAGTAGTTGTCTACCTTATCGCTTCGAGGGACTACACTACATGTAGTAGCGTTATGACCGGAGTCCTTCCTGCCTTTGCTGTAGCCTTCTTTGTACGACTCTTGGAACACTGTTGCATTACTCATGTTGTTGTCCTTCCTTTAGTTGGTTGATTCGAGAATTTTCTTAGCTAACTTAAAGTAGTAAGCCAGTATCTTCTCGAAGTCTTTGTGATTCCTATTATGTAGTATGTTCCTAGCTAGGTCAGGGATCTTCAATCTAGAGAAAATCGATTCACAGAATCTAACGTTGAGCTGCTTAGTTCTCTCCTCAGAGAGTAATATTCTCTTTAGTAGCTCTCGTTCTTTACGTGTTAGTTCGTACTTGTTCTGTCTATTATTCACAGTTACGCTAATCCTTAATAAATTTTTCTTCGAGCACTTCGTACTTAAAACCATCAACATGAACAAAGTAGGCAATCTTGCGGTAGACGACGTCCCTAAACGGTCCGTAACCGATCTTACCTTCAACAATCTTACTTGGGCCTAATCTGAATCTTACGACAGAACCTACGCGATAGTTCCTCCACAGACCTAAGGTGCTGTAGTTGTTCAAAGGTTTCTTCTTAATCTTCTTCCCGAAGTAATATACCGGTCTTGTTCGTTCCATACTAGCCTCCGTATATTACTACTGCTTGTGGCTCCCTAGCTGGAGGAAAGCTGCGGTGGATAGAAATATCGCTTAACTCCAAATCATGATCCTGCGTGCAACCGCCATAGTCGCAGTGCTCGTCGAAACGAGATATACGAACTGGTAAGTCTTGCGGTAGGGCACGCAAGTGCTCTATTAACTGCCCTACTGTCAATGGCGTTGCCATACTATCCTCCTATTGCTTTTCATAACTTCAACTATAGCACATTTCTTTCCAAAAGTCAAGCGGAAAATTTGGTTTTTGAACTAAGAACCTAGCAAAGGTGTTAAATAAATTTGGTTACGAAGCGAAGACGGTAGACTGACCAGCATTCGATACGGTGAACTTAAAGCTGATCGGGGCCGGAGATCCGGTCGTTTTGTTAGTCCCCTGAACTACTCCCTCTAAAACATCATCTATAGAGAGAGGAGATTTATTATTCACTAAGGAAGTCTTAACTACAGCAGCAGGGAAAGGATGTACTTCTGGAGCATTCTGAAGACTGACCCCGTCGTCGCAACCAGAGACTGTGAAGTTAGATTGGTCTAGTAAGACCTCTGAATTCTCTATGTAGACATTAGGAGACTCTCCAGATTCGAACTCTGCAGTACCTGCTACTAGAGGAGAAGAGAACATTAGAGTACAGTTCTTGTTTAAGACTAAAACACTCACTTAAGCATCCCCCCCCATCTCATAAACCCGATCTGGTTCAACCAACTATCTCTCTTCCACTCTCTTAGTAATTGGTTCTTTTCCCAGTCAGTGAGATACTGCTGGCAATTCAGACACTTCCCTTGCTGGAAGTCGAAGGTGCTTAGTTTAGTATTACATTGTTTACACTTCACTTAGGTAATTCTCCATTATGGCCTTGTGATTGAACGTACACATCCTCCACGTGAGTGAGTACTCTATCTACAAGTCTCTTATAGTTCTTCTCAGATATATTAGATAAGAAATCCTCTCGATACCCACCAGGTTTACCTTCTCTCCCAAGTTGAAGGAAACCCAATACTCTAGCCTTCGCTCTAATAAAGGACTCACCAGCGTCTTTCAGGGACTTTACGTTCTTCCTCGCTAGATCTATTATCTCGTGAGAAAATGCGTTATACTCCAGGGGGTTGTTAAAATATCTCTCATCACTTTCTCCTGAATCGTCTGCTCTGGCTCGTCCTTCAGATCTCCTAAAGTTCATAACGTGTATTAATTCGTGAGTGATCGCGTCAGATTCCTCCCTGACCTTCTTAACGTTACTCCAGCTTATAACTGCAGGATCGTCTAGTATTGGGAGGATTATCATGTTAGGATTGTTCTCGTCTACTCCGTAGGCTCCTTTGATCTTACCTCTAGGCTGGAAGTTGTATAGGATGCTATCTACTTCAAACCCGATCCCTGGATAGTCCGAGTTCTCAATAACCTCCGGATCATCAAAATTTCGCTCTAATTTATTAAGGAATATAGAGTAATGTTTGTCTGCTAGTTTCCTAAAATGCTTATTTTCCTCGACAGATTCGTAAAGACCTTCGCACATACCTGCAATAAATTCCCACGTAGAGAGTTTCCTTCTCGGTGCATGTTTAGTTTTAGAGCTAGTGACAGGCATTAGAGAGTAGAACCTAAAGATCTACGTTATACTGGTTCTTTTTAGGGTCCCAGAAGTAGTCTACGTAGTTTACTACTCGGTTCACTAATCGAACGTAATTCTTCTCTGTAAGGTTCATAACGAAAGGTCTACTGAACCCCGACACAACTGCACCGTCCCTAGCTCTCTGTAGATAAGTACAAACTTCTCTCTTCACTATAGAGGGTTGTTTTGTATTCCACTCGTGCTTAAGGGAGTATCTAACAGTTTTTAGGATTTCCATAGAGTAGGCATTATACTCTAAGGGGTCGTTATAATACGCTTTAGGAGACTCGTAATAAGCTCCAGGACTCGGTGATCCAGAAACCCTCTCTTGATCCATGACGTGGGTTATTTTATGCTCGACAGCTTCTCTGCTATGTTTTATTTTGTTAACTACGGAAACGTCTATGGTGCGTGGGTCCGGTAGTAGAGCAAAGAGGACCATCTTAGGGTGTTCGTCATCTGTCGCGAACTCTCTTCCTTCTCCTAGAGACCCTCTAGGCAGAAAATTGTATAATATGTTGTTCACTTCAAACCCAATCCCTGGATAGTCCGTATTATGAATTTCTCGAGGAGACCTGTAATCTCTCTGGAGGACCTTCACAAAAGAGTCGTATTCTGATGTAGCTAACCTAGCGAAGTGGTTGTTGTCGACAGAAGACTCTGACACGGCACTAACTCCTGCTACGAACTGCCACAACGCCAAGGGCCTGGGGTTTACTTGCTCTGAAAAGGGATAATATCTCAACATAGAGAGTAGAACCTACGATTTATGGCGGATCTGGTCAGATTCGAACTGACGGTACCTTGTGGGTACGACGCCTTTCCAAGACGTTGGATTAAACCTCTCTCCCACAGATCCGTATTAACTATTTATATATTATGCTTGTGTCAGTCGATCTCCTGCCCGGGTTTCCATCATCTATCCATGTAAACCCGAACTCACAAGACTCCACACCAGGTACTTTATCGATCAAGTCCTTCTTAACCTTAGTACTCCTTATCCAACTCTCTAAGTCCACAAGCATAGAGGAGATCTTATCCTCCGGGATATTTAGTAGGTCCTGAACTTTTTTTTATTTTATACATCATAATTGTTCCTTTATTATTGTTTGGTGCCTCTAGTCAGAATCGAACTAACACCCACGGTTTACAAAACCGTTGCACGACCCTCATGCTATAGAGGCTTCTTTTAACTCAAACTCCTCGTAGTTCCCGTCAACAGGAACTATCTGGAACCTATTTTCACAGTTCTCTTGATTCCAGGACCAGACACAATAAAGCCAATTACTCTTTCCAGAGATCTTAGATTCCCTCTGGAACCAGTCAAATATGTTCTTCTTAAACTTTAGACTCAATTCGGAGTGTCTGTCTATAGATCGTACGTCGGAGACGCTTACGGGGCGCCTTAGCGGCAGCTCTATCTTAGTTATTGTCTTGCCGCTGTAAGAATCTACGTGGATATGTGGAGGGAAGTGGTCGTTATATATTCTCAATATAACACCTATACCGTCTTTCTTATGTGCCACGGTAACCATCTCGAGGAGAGAGTGCCTCCCCCCATCTACATCTAGAGGTGCTTGAAGGAATTCCTCTACGTACTCTTTCAGATCCTCTGTAGACGTGATCTCCTCTAGTAGGTTCTTCACGTAATAATACGTATGTCTACGCTCAAGGTCGCTGGAGGATTCTGTAAGGGATCCGATTCTCCTCAAGATCTCATCTTTCTTAGCTTCTATGAGATCCATCACCTCTCCATTAATAAATTAAAAAGTCCCAGGGTACTGCAGTCAATACTGGAGTAAAACTGGCTCGCCTGGGACATCGTAATTAGTAGAAGTTTATTTTGCGGAAGAAATAGCATTGATCAGATTTAACAGACGAATCTCTTGTTCGTATTTCTTAAACACTGCTGCGTCTATTCTATCCTGTCTCTTCAATAGGGCCTTAAGTAGTTTTTGTGTCATCGTTATACCTCTCTCGTATATAGTAGATGTTAATTAAAAAGAGTGGAAGAACTTAATCCACCACTCTCGGTTTAAAACTCAACACCAATCGTCTTCCTCTCCATCCAATCCTCTGACGAATTCGCGAAAGGCTCGGTAATTTCTCCACCACTCTCGTATCTCTTTTCTGAACGTTGGAGCTATTAAAGCGACGCCAGAAAGAACCAACCCAAGAATATTCATATAATCCTCCACAATCCGTAGAACTACTTACGTGTCTCTACTTCTCCCTATTCACGCGCTTCTTGAACTCTTGTTCCCAGAACTGCGCATCAATCCGAGACAACTCAAGTTCCCGCTTCAAGTCACACACCTCACTCTTCAGGTTTGCGACCTTATTGGTGTATGCCTCGAGAGACACTATCAATAACGAGGTGAGTAGGATAGACGCCCAACACGATTGCCAGAACCAATTAACTGGTACCAGGCCCTTACTGTTCGGGTTAGGGAGCTTGAACAACCACTTGACCCAAGGCTTTATGTTTTTCATACTATATTCTCCTTTCGATACAACTCAGAACGAACAATATAATTCGTCTGCTTATTCCAATTTTACTCTTCACGTAATTAGTCATGTTTATCGTACCTCCCTCTAGCCTTTGATCCGTTTAAGCTTTTCTATAAGACCGTCTATCTCGTCCACGTGGAATTCACAGTGCCCACCGCCGCGAGCCTTAGAGGTCAGCATAAACGTCTTTTCTTTCCTCCCATGCTTCAGTTCAACGTGTGGGTTTCCAAACTGATTCATGTGCTTGTCAAACACCAAGGAGTTATCGGCGTTGCGAAAAAGTTCTGTCTTGGGGTCGTAGTTTAATGTCTCGTGTACGCACGTAAAACCCTCTTCTTTCTCGAAGCAGCTGTAGTGGGCTACAATTACTTCGCCGGTTTTGTAGAGCATCACGGCCACGATATCTTCCGGTCCGTAGCCAAACACAAACCCAGTCTTACCTTCGTGTTCAGAGAGATTTGATACGTCTCTTGGTTTTACTTTTACTTTTTGCTCAACTTCAAACATGTTTTCCGTTTCCTTTCTTTGTTGCTCTATAACTTCAACTATAGCTTGGTTCTTTCCAAAAGGCAAGCGGAAAGTTCGGTTGAACCAGATCTCGCACCCCCCCAAGAACAGCACAACATTACTATCGCAGAATACTCAGAACATCTTCTCTAAGACTCTAGTAGATTCTCTTGCAAACCCTAGATATTCCTTTCAGTTGTAAGTTTACTGTGTTACGAGAGTCAGCAAACTAGACAACAATATTACAATATTTGTGTCTTCGTTTTTAGAGTTTTAAGATACAGAAGGTAAGGTGGGTCTGGTTCTTGAGCGACTTTTCCCTCACTCCTAGATGTTTGAATTGTAAGACTCCACTCTGACAGATTTAGTTATTAATTTTCCATCTACTTCCTGTATCTCTGTTAGATGAGTAGGTAGAGGTATATTCTTAGAGTCTAGACAAATTTTTAGAGAAGGCCATTCCTTATTGATCCAACCATCGTATCTTACAGTGGAGAAATTTTTGAGTGAGAGCTCCGATGTAGTGGTGTATTACAGTCTCGTTGGTGTGAGGATCTATTGTAACGTGGAACACTATTTAGATTCCTTCTTCCTATCTCGAACTAACCTGTTATCCTTCCAACTAATCATGGCGTCGTTCCACACCTTAAGCGCGTGGAGAGGGTCTCTTCCAAGGAATTCGTATAGGTCGTATTTAGTGCAGTTTGTGTTAGAGCATCGAGCGTAGTGTAACCCCTCTACCTCTTTTATTATAGGTAGTGATTGAGTGCCTTTAGGAGTTGTGTAGATTTTACCACGTTTAATGCCTCTGTTGCAAGCCTTACACGGCTCGGGCGTGAGGTTGAGTAAGTCAGTCATAGTATTCTCTCTTTCAGAGACGTAGAATGCTTACTTTCCTCTATTACCGTTCTTGCCTGCTACGGGACTTCTATCCTGCTGGATCTGCCAGAGCTTCCTAGTTACGTCCATGAGAATCTCTCTGGTTCTTTGAACTTGTTTATCCGTTAGGTCTTCGAGGTTCGAAGTTTCGTATACCACTTCCTTCTCGTTGTAGTCAGTTGCGTCTAGACTTATATTAACTATTCTCACGTACAGTTTTCTCCTCGTTTAAGTTTCCGTTAGGTTGGGATGTAAATCTAATACCCCCAGGAAACGCCTTATGCTCTATCTTTATTTTTAATAGGCTGTATTCGAGATGGTTCTCCACAAAGACTTCCTCTATCGTTGCATCTAGATTTGAGAAAAAATCTACCCAGAAGTCTACAGCTTTCTGCTGTTCTCCTAAATCTATTATCCAGTGGCATTGCTCTGTTGAACCTATAAGTAGCTCTAATTCAGTCACTAACGAAAGTCTAGTAGGTTCCGTACGAGCGTTCTCTAAGGCCTTATAGAGTATTGGAATAGTTTCTATCGGAGAATTCAACCAATAATCGTTATAAATTCCTCTGAACCCGTTCTCTGCACGATCCTTATCACTCTCATCTACAGGTCCTCCACCTTCTCCGGGTGTTAGGTTAAGTTTCTTAATCTTGTTTTCCATCACAAGTCCTCCACAAAATCTCTGCATCTAGAGAACAGTTCTATAAGATCTCCTTTAGAGAGTTGGCTGGAGTGTACGTTTACCACGTTAGGGTATTCTCCCTCAACTTCCTCATAATATACGATTACTTTCTTCAACTTCGGGTTGAATTCTGTTGGACATACTTGATTTAGTTCGTCGCTTGTCAGCATTATTTATCTCCCTATCTGAGTTGGTGTACTGCATCTTCAAGATACTCTTTCTGAGCAGATCTGTCTCGTTCCTGTTGAATATCGAGATCAATGTCCCCAAAAGGGGGTATCGGTCCGAGCTTAGTATGGTCTCCTATGTGGTACTTGCTTTTAAATTCCATCAACCCAGTTTCTCGGTTTAGCACTCTCGAGTTATTCTTTAACCTCAGAGTTATCTTGACGTCGTGAGTGTTGGGCTCTAAGACAGTGTTCTCTGGTTTTTCATAAGGGTCTTTATCGAGCCTATCTATAACTTCATAGTCGTAATACCCATCCATCTCTTCGAGCATCTGTCTTATATTAGTGTTGCCTCCTGAGTATACAACGTCGAAGTAGTTTAGGTCCTTGGTAAACCCGAATCTTTTAACCTCTACTCCGCGCCCCCAAGACACTCCCGTCTCCTGATCAGTCTTCATCTTTATCCCGTTTAACCAAGGATATATTGTGTTTGGAACTATCTCTCCGTGATACTTATAGATGTATAGCTGATCTATCAGTTCTCCTGGGTATATGTCGCACTCTATTGAGTCGTGGACAGACCCCAGTAAGCGAGATCTCATGCCTAAGAGTTTAAAATCGTCCCAGATATGCGACGAACAGATGTACGCTAATTCAGAGCTCGGAGATTGTATCCGGACGTTCTGGCTGAATCTTAGGGCATGGTTTCTTAGACCCACCTTAGTCTTATCGTTCAGGTCTATCAAAGCGTCGGGGATCAATACTTTCCTACCCAAAGCGGTCACGACGTATCCGTGCTTTATTGCGTGAGCGTGGCTTTCTTTTATAAACTCAGGGATCCCAGGGAAACCTTGGAACAACCCATCAACAATTCCCTGGGCTTCTGCTAGAGAGATGTTAAAACTCTCTGACAAGCTATTAGCACTAGCTCCGTACGCGATACCGAAAATCGCGGCTTTAGCCCGACTGCGGTGTTCGGCATACTTCTCTTTAATCTCTTCAATAGATTTACCTGCCAATTCACTAGGCCATATCTGTTGAGCCGTTGAGCAGTGAAGGTCGGCTCCAGAGTTGAGGATCTTTATAAGACCTTCGTCCTTAGACAAAGCAGCCATTACGCGAATTTCAAGGGTACTAAAATCCTGATAACCAATTAGACCTCCTTTAGGCATCCTTCCCCCTTATTTTTATATCAGAACTAGGGTGCTTCGATTTCACGTAATCAGCCATCTCCTGTGGAGTATTAAAGCAGCTGTAGGCGCAAGAAGAATCGCTAGCGCTAGCGTTCCACCTTCCAGGGAATATTGGGTCTTCGTACACCGTAAAGTACGCCGGATGCTTGATTTCTTTCTTAGGCCTTCCTGCCATATTACTCCTCACACGACCAGTTAGAGGTTTTATAACCTGGATCAAATCTCTTGGATCTCGAATTCCATTGGGATGTATACATACACTTTATACCCCCGTGTCGAGGAACTAGGTGAAAATTTGAGTTGTGGACAAAAATCCCACAACCTAGTTTAAAATTGTGAGGATCGGATCCAAGAATAAGATCGTACACAGGAACTTTTCTATCCTCAGAAACGCCTATAAATCTAACTTCTTTAATTCTCATCTTTCTCCTTATATGCTCTATCAGTCTGTAGGATATCGTCCGAATTTAGGAACTGAGCCTCCTTATACGGTACTCCGAATTCGTAAATTATTTTACAATCTAAAGGTCTCGGATTTTTTATAACGAATCTGTGATCGGGAGTGCACCTAACTACTGAACCGTCTTCCAATTCCACCTCTACCCAACAGTCTACAAATTTACTACATACGGACGATTGCACTTCTTTATAAGAAGTTTTACCCAACTCATCAATGCATTTTATTGAAACTTTCTTCTGATTCTCAACAATATCATCTATGCGTAAAATACCGCAGTCAGTATCTATTAAAGTTTCCCCGAGAAGACACGCCATTCTCCCCGAGACCGTCCCACCAACCAGCTTGAACTCTCCTTGGAACCGTGCTTTAACCTTGTTAGTCAACTCGTCGAAAGTGGGGGACAGGTAGGCCGTAAACAGTTTACTGCTTGCGGAGTAGTCTATTAGTCTCGTAACGAACTCCAGACATTCCTTCAAGATTTCATACCTCTCAGAGGTTATCGGGTAAGAATGTGGTTCCTTTTTATTTCTCTCGATCTCGAGGATGTATTCTTCGTTAGCCTGTCCGTTTTCCTCGTATTCTTTCAACCAACCTCTGATCTTTGATTGGAGAGGTTTCAATACTTCCTTAGTGTTAGTCGAGAACTCTCCCGTCTCTGTCTTAACATCTGTGAGAATGTTGTAGTAATCCTTCCCAAACAGGACTTGAGCTCTGTGAGATTTAGCTCCCGTGTTTGTTATTGAGAACCCCCCAGACAAGCGAATTTCTTTTATGACGCGTAACTCTCCGTCGTTATCGTAAACTTTGTCTCCGACCTCGAGTTCTGTGTACTCCTTTAAAGTCGGCCCGTTAGGGTTATCGTCCGCTATCTGGAGGACTTCTCCCTTCTTCATACGGAATAACCGAGTGACTCCCTCGAACTTTAAAGCGCATTCTTCTTGGAGGTCTGGGTTATCTTCCAATAATTTCTGAGGCATTTTCATAGCCTTTATCTCCGAGAAATTCCTCTCTAGGTTTTCCTTGTGGTGGTGATAAAGGGTTCTCGCATCTTCTTCGATAATAGTGAACCCCACAGCCTCAGCCGAAGCGTAGGCCTCTATAGCCATATTTACTTCCTTCATGAGAGGAGACACCTTCAATTCCTCGGCCTCAGGCCTATACTTTTCCTCTATCAGAAGAGTAGCGAGAGCGTCTCCCGAGGAGTACGGTCCGAGAATATCTAAAGGTACGTTATCATACCTCAGGCCCCACAACCTAGTAGTCAGGCGTGGGTGGGATTTAAACTTAGACTTCCACTTGTTATCGACGCCTAGCTTTTTTATAGAGATATCTTCGAGGTTCTTAGGGGCCTCGACTCCCTCGAAGGCGACAGCGTAAGCATAGGTATCCGCATAAACCTTCATCCAGTCGTTAGCTATACCTCTCGAGTAACACCAACCTAAGTCGAACTTAATGTTATGCCCGACTAAGGGGATTTTCCTCAGCGTCGAGTCTAGTTGCTTTTCGACTGCTTTGATCCTACTGTCGTAGTCCGAAGCTATCAGCTTCCTAAGGCTTTGGGATAGAGTGTTGATCTTCAGAAGAGTAAACTCGAACTCGTCCTTCGGGTACTTGACCGCTTTTAGCCTCGAGAAGGCGACGAAGGTATCTAGTGCCTCTATGATTGAGTCTTCGTCCGACGACGGAACTTCTCCTGTAGACTTTAAAAGTAGTTCCCACTCCTTCTTAACCCCCTGAAGTTCAATCGTTAGGGCTTTAACAAAGTGTTCGTTGTTCGCAGATACTACGTTCTGGAGGACCTGTAGTTTCCCCAACAGAGCTGTCCAGTATTCCTTTTTCTTCTGCGACATCCAGACTTCGGGGTGGTAATGGGCTACCGCATATCCTCGATGGGTTTTCATATCTGCGATCGAGAACATACAGATCCTAGCGTTCTCGTTAGTTGGGTCAAAATCGGTAGTCTCTATATCGAACCCGATACGATCTATCTCTCCGGAATGGTACCACTCCTCGTACTTTTTGAGGGTTTCTATAAACTCTTCCGGGGTCACCAGACCCCCGTAGTCTTCCTCGACTACATCGGGGTTCAGATATCTGTATAAACTTGTCGCTTGTTCGATAAATCTCTTGTGTTGAACATCTCTCGCTTGCCCAAACATATCTGAGTAATATTCTGAGGGAGTTATTACAAACTCGAACGATAAACTCCGCCATACGATCTCGTAGACAACTCCCTGCTTTAGACCGGACTTAACAGCCTTTACGCCTGTTTCCTTCTCCTTCATCTCTACCTTTTCTTCAGAGAAGAATTCGGTGAAAGTGTTGGTTCCTGCGAACATCACTAGTTGAATTGAGGGAGTGCTTGAGATCAACCCCTCCAAACCCGACAAGCCTTGGGGTATCTGGTTGTGTGGGACGGGGTCCTTAGTCCCGAGAGTTTCGGAGCATAGATAGTTCACGAAGAATTCCCCGTATAGATCGAACCCTTGGTTCTTGATTATGTTAAAATAGTTCTTGATGCGAACAGGGAGAATTTTATCTGTAAACTGTCGAGCCTCTCCCTTACCCGTAAAGTACTCTCCCGCAGGGGCCCGAAAAAGAAGAAGTATCCTACCATTCTCTAGGCAGGCCTTCCCGTCTGCCCAGGGAACCATGATGTTAAATTTTGTGTTAATTGTTTCCGACAACTCTAGACTCTCCACCTTGCTTACGGACTAGAATGCGTGTCTCTATCGCATTAGTGAACATCGGGTCGTTCGAGACAACGTAAATCGAAGGTATGCGCCCTTGCAACACCTCTAGGAGAGATATCATCTGCTGGACACCGACAACGTCTAAACCTATCCCAACTTCATCTAACACGAGGAAATTAAAGTCCGTCTTTGAACAGTTCTTAGCCAGAGTTAATATAGCGAACTGTATCGCTAGGTCTACTCTCCGCATCTCTCCCTGGGATAGAGTCTCTACGCTTCTCTCTCCTCGCACATCTTTAAACTTAATCTCAATGTTCTTGTCTATAATTTCCATCTCTACGAAGGAGTTTTGGAACAGCCTAGAGATGTATTTGTGGAGAGTTACGTTGAGAGATCTAATTGTGTTCTCGAGGATTTTATTCCTTAAACCTCCTCCGGGAGATAGGGTCTTAAAAAAGTAATCCGCTATCGCTGCTTTTTTAGATTCATCCCTAGCCCTCGCTGTTAGAGTTTTCTGTTCCCCCTCAACAAAGTCTATTTCTTTTAGTTTAATTTCGCGTTCGATTAACAGTTTGTCCTTACTCTCCGACAAGATTAAAACCTTTTGCTCGATAACACTAGACTGGGTCTTGGCCGTGAAGATCTTAGACCGCATCTCCCGAACTACGTTATTAATTTGGAGGTGCTCAGACTCTAGTTGCGTGATTAGTTTAGCGTAGTCTTCGATCTCGGGGGTTGTGGTCTTTCGAGACTTACTTAGGGAGTCTTTCTCCTCGTTTATAGATTTGTTCCTGCCCTCCAGCTCTATAATCTTCGAAGTATATTCGGCCTTCTCGGATTCGCTGAAGGATTTAATAACGGACTTACAGGCAGGACATATACCGCTCTCTAAGGTCTTTTTTATTGTATGAATTTCTTTATTATTGTTAGACTCTTCACTAGATAGGGTGAGAATTTTCTTATCTAACTCGTTATTATGTTCTTGAATCCCTACCTTAGTATTAGCGAGGTTGTCCCTAGTTTCTGAGATTTTAAAGGGAAGCTCTTTTACTTTTTCTTGGATACCCTCTAAGTTCTTCTCGAGAAACACGACTTCCTGATCGGCCGATGCTTTCTGCTCTGAGAGTTCTTTTACGTCCGGAGTCTTGCTTAATTCCTCCACGAGATCGTCTAACCTTTTCTTCTTCTCGACCAAGGACCCCTGCAGCCCGCTCAGAGAAACCTGTAAACGTTGCATCTCTCGTTTGCTTTCCGCAGAGTCTGTTCTCGCCCGATTCCTCATCTCGTCATAGTTCTGAGACACCCCGAGAGACTCTAAAACCTCGACCCTCTGAGCAGGAGTCAGTCGGGAGAAACTCCCAGATAGATCGTAGGTCATAGCAACCAGAGAATTAAAGAGATCCTCAGAAACCCCTAGTATCTCCTCTATCTTCTTCTGGGTATCCGCTATTCTGTAACCAGTAACCTCTTGACCTCCAAGAGAAAGTTTTAAACCGTTCTCGAAGTCGGAATGCTTTCGATACCTAGATATTACCACCTCTTCTCCGTCCTTGTCAAACACTAAGGAGACGCAACAATTCTTACCGACGGCGTTATTAATAACCTTCTCGGGGTCTCTTGAGGAACCGAACAGACACCACCGAATAGACTCTAGGATCAAAGAACTCTTCCCAGATCCGTTCCCGCTCGACATACCGTCGTCTAGGTTCTCTCCTTGCACCAACCAGAGACCTTCAGTCACATCAAATTCGCAATTCTTGAAGGACCTAAAATTTTGTAATTTTATTGTTTTTAAATTCACTTCAACAACCTCGACTGTGCGTACTTAATGTGGTCTTTAGGATCTTCAATGGAAGAAGAGACGTACTCGCTCAGTATCTCCTGGAAAGATCTCTCCTGTACTGACTCAGAAAGGGCCTCTCCCTTCTTGATTCTCTGATAGTCGTAATTTATATAGTATCCTGCGGTGTTCTCCTTGAGCCATTCTTCTGAATAACCGTGAGCCTCCAACACCATCTTAGAGGATAAGTTTATATTGGCATAAAAATCTCCACTACCCAGACCTACGTCTTGTATGTTGTCGTCGTTGAATGTTAAGAAATCAGGAGAGATTATCTGAATAAAGTCCTCGTCTCCGGTTCCTGAGTCGAACAGGATTAGACCCCTATCTGCCCGAGGAGATTTGAAGGAAAAGTCGTTGAGTGATCCGGGGAATTTTATGTTCTTCCCCAGAACCTGAGGCATGTGTATGTGGCCCGCATAAACCTTCCTGAAGTCCTTAAACCAATCAGGTAAGTTCTTGGAGGTAGTGTCCTTTATTGTCGGAGAAAATCCTGCACCGAGAAAATTGATGTGAGAAAAACAGACTTTACTTTCTTTATCAGAGACCCCATTAACTAGAGCTTCCACTACTCGAAAATCTTCCATGTAAGGAATAAATACTCCCTGGGGAGTGTCTAGGAACTCATCAACCACCGTAACTCCTTCGATACCCTTGAATATTTCACAAGCATGTAGGTTAGAGGTTAGGGAGTAGTAGTCGTGGTTTCCGACCACTATATAAAAATGCGCACCGACTTTCCGGCAGGCCGCGTATATCGTATCAAACCACCTCTTGGCAGTGATAAGAGAGTCAACACCGATTGTGGTATGTGTGTGGAAGATGTCCCCTAAAGAGACGAAACAGCTAGGTTTATAATCGAGGATCCTCTGGGAGATCTGTCTGGCGTGAAGTAGATGTTGTTGCAGCCGAACAGACAATCCATCCTTTGTGGGTTTGCTAAATTCGTGGCAGGAATTTATATGTTCGTCACCCGCGATTAAGTACCGATTGTTCAATTAAATCTCTCCTATATTCGAAATCTCTCAGCGTAGAAACCATCCTCAAACAGTCTTCTTTAGTAGCCTCAGAGATAGGAACCCTACGATAGTCGACAAGCTCTCTGTTCCTCTCCGCCGTTTTCACCCCAGAGGATACGTAATCTTCGAGAGTAGACCTAACTCTACCAGGAGTAGTGCTGCAAGAGATACAGGCCCTCTCAATCACGTTCTCAGAATTATTCTGGATTATTTGGGACAGTCTAACAAACACGTCTTGAGAATCTGGATTGACTCCACTAAGCTGGAGAATCTTACACATAACTTGAGCTTTCTTCTCCCCCAGACCCTTCACACATGGAGGTATACAATCTCCAGAGTCTCCCGTCAAGGCCTTAGCTACGACGATCCAGGTCGGATCACCTAAATAATAGTGTTCGTGAACATTGCTGGCAGATACCACGACCCTCTTCACAGGATGATATATCTCAATACTAGGGAAATATTTCATGAGCTGGTAGTGGTCTCTATCTTCAGACACTATCAGGATCTTTTTATAACCGCTAGTTATTGCTGTTTGAGTTGCCAAATATAATTGGTCATCTCCTTCGAGATTATCGTAATCTGTTGTGTTAATTCCTTGCCTGGGAAGGAGATCCTTTAGGACATTGAAAGCATACTTCCTAGATCTCCTCAGGATCACTGCTCTAGGGTCTTTAGGATTTGTCTTCCGGTCTTCTTTATAGGACTCGAACAACCCATATCGGTAAGCTGGGTAGCCTTCGAAGCAGCAGACAATCTTACGGCACTGGAACCTCCCGGAATAGTGCCTAAGCGCTAGCATTGTCTCCGTCACCCCCTCCACACACAACCACTCTCCCGGACGAATCTCAATAGGATCTACGTTATTAGAGGTCAAACGACTCATCACAACACAAGCAAGGTCTACGATTATTATATCAAAAATGGGGTCAGAGTTTTTGTTCCCTGACCCTTCAATATTTCCAGCTAAAGAGAGAATCGCTGGATCTTTCGGCATTATTTATTGACCGAAGCTTTGTAGCAGTTAAACCCCATTGGACAACCCATACAGGCCTGCTCGCTTAGAGAGTACTTAGTCTTATCCCCGAGAATACATTCACCCTCAACTTGCTTAGGAGTCTCCTCTTTTCTCGGCCCGAAGACTTCTCCTATATTATCGTCCTCGATGGTCGGGGTGTTTTCCTTCTTACCGTTGTTGTCTAGACGATTACCTTCCCCGTCGTAGCGCGGCTGCGCTTTGAATTCTTCCGGGATACGGTCGTCGCCAACTACACTTTCTTTAACCACAGACACTGCTTCTTTTATAGCAGCTCCTGCAGGGAGAATCTTCGACTTGAGAAGATTAGCGCTGTCGATCATGGAGTTGACTCTATTATCCGTGGGGACGGGAAAGACGTCTGTTAGGTTGAGATCTTTGAATACCTCGATTACTTCACTGTTCAACGGTTTTTTGCTCATAGGGTGGTATGCGTTCAGTTCGCGCTTCCACATCCCGAAGTTCCCTTGCGATTTATCGAACATAAAAGATACTACTTCGCCATCGCTCGTGTCTAGATAGTCCGGCCTATCTTCTCGAGCATATTCGGCGATAAGAGCATTCTTGCTACCAAGACCGTTCATCTGGATTACTCCAGCTTTGCCCACAGAATCTGCGTCTCCAGGATTCGGAGTATCAAGCATTACTCCTCGCATATAAAACTCGTCCGAAGGCCTGTAGTCGTCGAGAGCTTCAGGATCTATACCTGCCCTCTCCATCTCCCGAATTGCCTCGCAGATAGGACACTTAACGTCCGAAGAAGGATAAGTGTACTCGGGACAAAGGAAGCGAGTATCTTTCCCTCCGTTCGTAGGCATACCCCAGTGGCGGTAAACCATTAGACCGAATCGCTCGCCTCGCTGAATGTCTTTTTCGGAATTAGGGACTAGCCTAAAGTTGTACTGGCTCGTAACGTACTGTCCCGCAACCTTGCTGCGAACTGACGACCACCATATCTTAGGTCCGTCATCCTCATACTGACGATCTTCTTTTTTATTCTTCTGTAGGTAGTCCTTAACCCACGATAGATCGATAGATTTCTTTTCGAATTTCGCGTTCATGTTTATTCTCCCTTCTTTAGTTCTTCTTCGAGTAGAAGTGTAAGCTTTGCACGAGAAACTTCTAGGGATTTTAGCTTCATCTCTGATTGAGCGACTATATTGTCTATACTCTTCTCGTAATCAACGTTGTCTGTCTTTTCTCTGTCCTTAGCTTCCTGTATATATCCTTCAAGCAAGACTATGTCAATGCTAGAGTTGTCTATCTTTTCTTGTATTACGTTTGTGTTTAGTCTTGTCATCGTGTTTACCTTTTATTTAGTTGTTTAAATTATATCCTTGTCAAGTATCTTATGCGTTCCGTTTAATATGTAATAACAATCCGTGAATATGTCTCCCCACTTGTTAGCGTAGAATAAGGCCCTTTCGATCTTACTGAAGGCTGTGTCCTCTGCTAGAGTTGCGTCTTTTTTATTAGTCACAATCTCGGAAGAATACTTGGATCCAGACACTCGCATATCTTCCATGATTTTGTTAAATTGTAGAGCCTCTTTCTTCTTAACCAGCGCCTGTAGCTGGAGTTTGAGAGAAGTGAATTCCCCTTTCCAAAAACTAACATCAGCGAGAATCTTAGTTCTCTCCTCTACGAGTTTGTTGGAGAAGTTCCGTATAGATTCCAATAAGACTCTTAGATGATCATAAGATGCCCTATCCTCGAGAAGAAAAGAAAGTTCCTGATCTGTAATAAAATCCAGTTCCTGAGATATCTGGTTCGTTGAGTAAAAGCTTCCCGACAAATAATCCTCCTAGCTTCTAAACGTAAAGCACAACCCCTAGAACTCTATGCCGAACCACAAAGAATCCAAGATACAGCAAGGGATCGTTAAGTATCTCAGAACACTCGGTTACTACGTCTTCGCTTGCCCGAACGGAGGTTATCGTGGAAGTATAATCGAAGCCTCCATCATGAAGAGTGAAGGAGTCCTTGCGGGAGTCTCAGACCTTGTGATTGTTCTTCCTGAGGGTAGAGTTGTGTTTGTTGAGATTAAAACCCCCGATAAAGCGTCAAAGCAAACAGACACCCAGATAGAATTCCAGAGGAGAGTTGAGGGTCTGGGCCACACATATCTCCTCTGGCGTACTTTTGACGATGCCATTAACTGGCACAAATCTCACCACTGTCCTGCGTAGCCAACTCGGTGTTTGTCCCAGTTGTCCTTCCATTCTTGATCCGAAACACGTACGACGTTCTTATCGTCCTCGTCTAAGGACCCCAGGACTCTATACTTCGAAGTCAGGAAGATCTTCTTTAAAACATCCATAGCTTCGTCCATACGTGTCTGGGGTGCGTTTATAGACCATAAAAACAACCCGAGAGAGTCGAGAAACGTCTTCATCTTAAGGTAACCAACCCTGTCTCCCCTATCCGTTGTATTGTAATCGCTAGGAACACAACGCTTGGAAATGCCTTGCGGGGTCGTTCTCTCAGGAACCAGACTGCCGTCCTCTTTCACAGAGTAAGTCTTGTTGAACAGCCAGACCTTCCCATCGAAGATTTTAACCTTGCAGAAAAACTCGTAAAACTGGCAATGTAGGTGTTCGTCTTCGCCGATTTTGTATCGAAAGGTAACTGTAAGATCTTCCGGTTCCTCTGAGAAACTTACGAGGCTCTTCGAGAGTTTAGTGAAGAATTCCTCCTCCTCTTCAGACATGTCCAAACATACGTGAGGGATCTCCTCCTTCAGGAGTTCTCTCATGTTTTGATTCTTTAGGTGGTGGTGCTCGTACGTTTCGTCTGGGGTAGTTACAGCTAGGTCCGGGTTCTGAGCTATCACGTTCTCTGTAAAGGTCGTGTGAGCATTGTCGTTACCTTCGTCGTCGGTCTCGGGTAAAGCTACTCGGCTATAGACTGAGGAATCTGGTTGTCTCGAGAATCTGGTCATAAGTTCCCCTGTGTGGGTACCTATACAATATATCACATAACCCCAAAGCTCTATGAAGAAGTGCCCATCTTCGATGTACTCCTCTTTCACAAATTGAGCCACTTCCAAGGCCTTAACCTTCATCTCCGCCACAATATCGTCCTCGGAACAGTAGGAGTTGTGAATTTTCTTAGCCACATTTATCATCTTGTTCTTCGAGTAAAATACAGCAAGGTCTACGCATTTGTCCCAATTTTCTCTGGTTAACCGCGGGAGAAACTTCTCGAAATATTTATCGATATACTCTCCGACAAGTTCAGCAGTGCGGAAAGGTTTACGGCGATTTATCCACGTGAGGTTCCTCAGAAGTCCTCGCTCGATGCCTAGTTTGGTTAAGTGGGACCTTATACCAGTGCCAGGCATAGTTGTCCATTCTTTCTCCCCCTTACCGAACCTAGGTATCCTTACGGATTTGCAATCCTTCAACGGGGTCTTAGGGAACTCTTTCTCTGTGAATGGGTTGCCGGTTCTCTGCCAGTAAAGAGGTCTCCCCTCTTCGTCTCGGCGTATATCCCACTTCTCTTTCTCAGATCCTGTCTCGGGACAAGGAACTCTGATCTTGACTTCGCTGATCCACTTGAATTGAGACACATTGTCGGGAACTCGGATCTCATACCCAGGCACAGAATCTGGATAAAAGTCATAGGTTCTCAAATAGTGTTGGTTTTTGGGGTCCCTAAGAGCTTTAAGGACGTTCTTCTTGCCCTCGAGGACAAAAGTCCTCAGAGGTTTCTTATAAGGTGCATGCATTGTTCTCTCCTCTGCTTGCGGTTAAATAAATCGTAGAATAATTTTCAAGGCTATACTTCCCATACTTTCCTGCCCTTTGTGCTCCTTTCTGTTTTCTCGGGAACTGTTCCCCAACAACCAACTATAGCTTGTTTCTTGTCAAAAGGCAAGTGAAAAATTTCACTGACCTAGCAAAGGTATTAAATAAAAGTAAAAATCCTAGGAAAGCTAATAATGGTTTTCGTTGTCATCTCCGTATAGTTTACTTTCAAACTTCTTCAGAGCTTGGTCCTTCCTCCAATCAATTGCTTTCTGGAGGCAGTCTTTATAGAACTCTTTCTTCTCCTCCCTAAACTCTTCTATAGATTTTCCTTCCTCTAAAGCATTCTCTAATTTAAAGGGGAGGCCTCTGTTTTTAGATATCGCGACGTAAGCGCCTTCGATTGAGTCTCCGTGATGTTCTATCCTCTCAAATATCTTTCCGAATCTTTTCGAATCTTCGAATGTATACAGGTCTTCTCCCTCGTAGAGATCTTTAACCCTGACCCACCCCCTGAGATCGGTCCTAACCTCTTGATTCCCAGACAGGTATATCTTCTCTCCTCCTTCAAGTTCTACCTCATAGGACTGGTAGGGAAACTTAACACGATTCCAGTGGACCGAACCTAATACTCTAAGATATGTCGAATTCCCGCTACGTTCTCCTAAGAGAATGTTTTTACGACTATAGTTATTGTTTGTGTATTTCTCTGTCGGGACGTCGCGAACCTTTATGTTCCCAATTTCCTTAGGCCTGTGAAGAAGCATGTCTAACCCAACAGCCATAACTATCCCTCGAGAGATTTTACAGTATAAGGCTCGATCTGTTTTATTGTCGAATTCTTCCTATCGAAGTCCACGTGTATGGTCTGGAAGTCCTTCCCTCGTCTAACCTTCGCTGTGTACAGCCTGGCCTTACCTAACCTCTTCTCGGTTGCGTTGCTATTTATTGTGACTATGGAGTGAGCCGTGTGGGCTTTGCGGGCACTATCAGCTATGTTCTCCATAGTTATGACACCCTCCTCCTGCAAATTCCACCCTCCTCTATTTGTCTGTGATGCAGTCCAGATCGGAACCTGAAAGGTCTTTGCTAGGTTTATTATATCGTAAAACACCGTCCCGAGGGCCTCGTAGGTACTATCTTCCCCAGAACTCTTAATCTTTTTTATCGGGAGGATAAGGTCGGCATAGTCTAGGAAGATTATATCCGGCTTAAAGTTCTCCTTATTTATAACCTTCATAATGTAAGCACGGAGATTGTTGCAGTTGACGCTATAGTTCGGGAATTCTTTAACCATCAGTTTCAGGTTGAGGTTTTTGAATCTCTCGACTCTCCTTTTGTAGTCTTCTCTCTTTCCCTCATCTATTAGGTCTAACAAACCCATACCGGTTAACGACGACACTATGTTTGCTAGGGATTCCTCTTCAGATATTTCGAAGGTAATGTGCAAGACGGATTTAGATTGTAACAAGGCAGCCTTAGTCAGGTAAGCTAGACCCTTCGACTTTCCTCCTCCAGACGCTGCCATCAGAATGTGTAGCTCTCCCTTTCCAACTCCTCCTAACAGAGAATCATCCAACCCAGGAATCTGGGTCTGAATCAGGCTCCCTCGATCAAATGTCTTCTTTAATTTGTCAGGGAAGTCCTCAAGGCTTGTTTGGAGGTTTATTCCTAGATTATCCCCACCTCCTACAGACAGGGCCTCTTTCCAGATTTGCTCTATTTTATCCGTCTCTCCGTGAGACTCGTAAATCTCTATGGACTTCAGGAAAGCCTCGTGCATCGCTTGTCTTTTGGCGAACTCAAGAACCCGCTCTTTAACGTAGTCCTCGTCCAGTATCTCCGACTCGCAGATCAGAGTTATCTCCTCTTCATAACGCATTAAAACGTCTGAGCGGAACCGACACGTTGTGGAATACCTCTTTAGCATATCCTGAAGGAAAGATTCAGTGCACTGGTTGTCCGGGAATCTTTGGTAAAAATCGAAAACCCATCTACACATGAGTTGATGTATCTGTGAGGTAAAGTAAGAAGCCTTTATTGTGTCCGACGCCGTGGAAAGAAAGTAAGTCTTATCAGAGATTATAAGGCCTAAAATCTTCCTCTGAGTCCCCTCGTCCGCGTTGTAGTTCTTCTCTACCAATCTAGCTCACCGAATTCCTAACGTCGATTATATCCCCGCTAGAATCTCTTTTTGTTGGAGGCTTAGGCATCTTTAAGGACAGGTGAGTAGAGTTAATCAGAAAGTCCCCTTTAGGAGCTGCGGCCCTGACCCATTCTTGGTACAGCTTGGTCCCTCGGACCTCCGCTAGAGTCTCGCACGGAAAATCTATATCAGGGAATACCTTAATCACGGATTTCTTCGACTTCAAATCTTTCAGCGACAGCGTAAGAGTTGCTTGTGTAAGCATGTACTTCCTCCATTATATTTCGAATGGGTAGAAGAAACTACTCCGAAGGTTCTGCTTCCTGAGTATCTAGAGACTCTTTCCTAGCCTCGTCCTTCTGATAAGCCTCAACTAAGTTGTTGTGAGCTTCTCCCCATCTCTTCTTAGACTCTTCATGAGTCCTGAATGCTTCAGTCTCGAGGGAAAAATAGGCCTGAGGGTGTTCCCCTCCCACGGTTAACTCCCAAGGAGCAACCCACTTCCCCTTATCATGATCGTACCCAATCGCAGGCATCATGTTTATATATGCCTTCAGACCTCTCTCTAGAGCCACTCTTTCTGCATGAGCAATAAGATCACGTGGATCTTTAGTGTCTATCTGGATTAGTGTGTCTTCGGATTTCTTAGGTTGTGTTAGGTCGCTTAAGTCAGTCATGTAATCCTCTACGCTACGTTATATCAGTACGTAGCGTAGAAAGGTATCTTGCTGACGAACATCTCCCGACGCTTCCAGCACCTAAGCGGACAGTGTTGTTAACCGCCTCAGTCCTCCGTTAATACTTCAGAAATTACATCTAGGCGCTTTTTCTTTATAACATCTAGATATTTTGTAACATCCCCTATATTCGGAAAGTAAGTCTTACGAATTAGATCGAAAGTTATAAGCCTGCCCGCGTTATAGACGGAGAGGACCTTGGATTCAAGCTGGATCTTCCTCAGGTGTTTCGTAATAAGCGAGTTGTGTTTGTCTTCATGGAAAAAGGCAGAGACAACAGGTAAGACCCTCTCAATCCTCAAAGGCCCTTGAAAACCGTTAGTCACAGTTTCAACAGCGTTCACTATGTTGCTATAGAAATCCTGCTGGGCATCCTCATACAGAGTACAAGTGTCTGTCTTGTAACCTCTCTCGGAAAAGAAATAGCTATTAAAATTTCTATCGCACGACTTCAAAAATAAAACGAGCTTCTGTTCGGAAACTAAGTCTTCGTTGTATAGGACCTTCTCGATTGCGTCGTCTCCTACCGAAGAATTCATAATCCCAAGGGCATCGAACACTTTGTCCTCAAGCATGTACCGCAAGGTCCCGGCAGTAGAGAAGTGTTGTGTAAAGATTTTATAAATCTCCTCGATTATTCTTTCCTTAGACAAGGAGGAGAGGGCCTTATCTTTCACCATCTTCCGGCACAATTTTCTCGTGTCTTCATGTATACTAAAACCTAATTGAGCAGAGAATCTATAGGCTCTCAAAACTCTCAAAGGATCTTCACAGAAATGTTTGCTAACGTGTCGTATTGTTTTGTTCTTTATATCCTCTCTCCCTCCGTAAGGATCAATCTCCTTGGGAGCTTCAAATTCTCCGACACACTCGACAGCTATTGCGTTCATGGTAAAATCCCTGCGGAATAGATCTTCCTCGATAGTGACTTCGGGGTTGTAATCAAAATCGAAATCTGTGTTGGACTCTACGGTACTTCTCTCTGTTCTGGCGAGAGCTATTTGGTTTCCCACGTCGTCTAAGAACACAGGGAAATCCTTACCGACGCGAGCGAACCCGTTGTCCAACATGTGTTGAGGAGTGGCTCCTGTTACAACACAGTCGATATCCCCCCTTAACGGGTATAATTAAATCTTTATGGACTTCTCGTATGATTCCGTCTCGAACACAACCACCAACTTTGTAATACTTTATAGCCATGTCAACCCTATCCCTTTCTTTTTGTTCATACCTTCAACTATAGCGTACTTCTCTTCAAAAGGCAAGTGGAAAATTTGGTTGTGAGAGTAAGAACCTAGCAAAGGTATTAAATAAATTTGGTTTTGAGAAGTTCCTTAACCATTTCCTTTGTTTTATCTCTCTCTACGAGGTAGTCTTGGTTGTTAGAGATTAACTGGCTAGAGGCCCTACAACATAGTTGTCTAAACAGCTCAGCACGTTTCTCGAGAGAACTACATAGTTTAGGACAAGTCTTATATCTATACAGAGCCTGAGAACATCGACAATATACAATAAGACCGTAAGGACAGTTGGTATCCTCCAGCCACCGCTTAGCTCTACTCTCTAGAGTTTCTGGGACGACGTAGTAAAAATAATCAGGAATAAGTCCGGACTTAGTTATTAGATATCTCTTGTGTTTAGGCTTGTCTCGATCGGCCTTCATGTCTTCGAAGTCAACCTTCACCTCGAACTCTGTAATCTCTCCTCTCGCGGGATCTGCAATATCTATCCCTAAAGCGTCGGCGTTTATTCCCCGACCCACCTCTGTGGCTATTAGGTCGTGTCTGCGGTCAAATCTCCACCACTTCATAAGAACTAGTTTAAGTTCGTCTGCTGTGTATCTCGGGTCCAACGTCTTCTTAAAAAGGTCTAATTGGTTAAAGCTAGACCAGAATTCGTCGTAATCGTGTTTAATAACAACCATATTGAGTAGAATCTTCTAGCCCCTAACCAAACAGGAGAAACCTCATGAAGAACAGATACTTGTGCGTAGACAACAAACGGTTCGTGGAAGCTGTTAAATCTAAGTTTTACGACGTTCCAGACATGTCTCACGACTTCGGTGCTCTTATTATAGGACACTTTTATTCCTACGAGAACACAATATTAGGTCTTGGGTGTGCTTTAGGAGAAGAAAAGAGGGATGTACTGGACCAGTGTGAGTGGAAGAATATACTCCTACTCACTGCAGCGTTCGACGTGGCCCAAGATGAAGGACACCCAGAATCGCAGAGAATCAAACAACTCTTAGACATAGAGCTCCAAGTAAGAGAAGACGAAATAAGGATGAGGAAAGAGATGTCAGACGAAGGTATCGTTCTCTAAGAGTCCTATAACCACATCGAACATGCTGTCACAAGAAGAGACCCTCTCGTAGGGTCTTTTTGACATATCAAGGACTCCTAAAATTCTCTCCTTTAGCATGTCAGATTCTTCTTTAGTCTTCTGAACGCGAGCACCTTCTTCTGTGAACACAGGTTCCCTGTCGACGAAGAAGTTGAGTCCGCCATATTTCTCGTCTAGAGATAGTACATATTGGGCAAAGTAATCTGTATTGATCCTGGACTCGGGAGTTACGAAAACGATAGAATTCAATACACATTGCTCGTTCACAATAACCCTTACTTTACCATCCAAAGTTTCAAGGGTACGGACGGCTTCAGAGAGGATCTGGAGTTGGTTTCTTAACCCTCTCCAGTCTTCCTCCCACACCAACCTCTTAGCGTATTCTGTGACTAGTTCTGAGGATATTCCAGAGTACTTAAGACGTGCGAACAGATCTGCCGCGAAGGAGCTCTTTCCTACTCCCGGAGAACCAAATATGTTTACGATCAAAGTCTTCATAGACGCTAGAATAATTCCAACCTAACCCCCGATAATAACTGCGTCTACCTTCAAGTACTTCCTTTCGAGGAGGATTTTCAAGGCAGGGTGTAGATTCCTGTTCATAAGGCCGAAGACTTCTCCGCGGAGGGAATCTTCCTCAACGTACTTCAACACAGGGATGTTTAAAGTATATACTATATTGGGGTAGAGCTTCGCATATTCGGACAGTTTATCTTCCCTACGTCCCTCCAAGAGGTCGTTAGGTTCCAGTAAATGTTTCCTCCCAGGATTCTTCGTTGCATGTTCAATGTTCTTATACGTAAGATCCAATATATCTGATAGTGTCGCGAAGTTCGGCAACTTTTCAAAATTACAAGAATCCCCCTCAGTGTTGGATATGCTAAAATCTTCGAGCAATTCTTTGTCCGTCAGTAACTCTTCAATTTTATCGAAATGCCTGTTATAGACGTGGAGAGATCTCGAATCGTGTTGTTGGTGCCCTAACTCGCAACCGAGTACGGAGGCGGTTAGTTGGAGCATTATACTGAACTCAACAAGATTTATGGAAGACAACCCCCAGTAGACGTCGTTGCTCCTGTTTTCAATAAATATAGACAGTTTGTTATCCCGCAGTTTGAAGTCAACACTGCGGTTACACGCCCTGTCGAGAACTTTCTCGCGGCCACGGAAATCTCCACAAACACAAGGATCCCATATCTGAACTATAGCTTGTCGAGAGTCCGGTCGCGTTTGGAGTTCTTCTATAGCATTTTTCCACTGGTCGAGAACCATTTCTTCGGGTTCTCCTTTACGACAGTAGTTGTTATCGTTCCTTCCGACCCAATTACGGATTCTCGGACCGTAACAACTACGCCAATGTAACCCATCATCCGAGAACGCTCGACACTGTGGAAGAAACTTTTCAAGGAAGTCTAGATCCTTGTTCCCGGATAGCATCCAGACAGTTTCTGCGATGGCGTGGATAAAATTATATTTCCTCCCCTTATTGGTCTGCCACACATTCCGGGCATCGGTCAAGACAGAGGAGGCCCCGAGAATCTCCTTGGTGTAATCTCCGAGGCGGGACTGTTGGACATCGTCTATCTCTCTCAAGTCCTTCACGATATCCACGATCAGAGTGTCTGCGTTTCGGTGGATATACTTCTTTTCTGCAAATTTAAACGGCATTATTTTCCTCCTTTACACGGTTGTTCAATATAACTCAGAACACAATCAACCACTCCAGGTACGACAGAACGTACATACTTCGAATCTCGGCCCGCATAAGAACGAGAACACGTCGCAACTCAAGATCTTACCAGAACCTCGACACATAGGGCACCAAAATACATCGTAGCACATTATTCAATACTCCAACGGGAACTCTTTAACCCAACCAGCAACCTGTCTCGAGTAAACGGTCTTATCCTCGTAGAAGAGACATCTTCCTGCAGCTTTCGCTAACACTTTGGCAATCACAACTCCTAAGTCCTCGAACACTTGTTCTGTGAACCCTCGCGAAGTCATAGCGGCTGTCCCTAAACGTATAGCAGAAGATTCAGCGGGTTTCTTGTCTCCCGGCATTAAATTCTTATTGCAGATGATGTCTACAGATTCCAATGCGGACTCAGCGTCCGACCCCAGTAAGTTAATCCCTTTCAAGTCCAACAAAATCATGTGGTTGTCAGAACCCCCAGTCACTACCTTCAGCCTATCGTCAGTACTGAGCAATCCTCTGATTAAGGCCTGGGTGTTCCTGAGAACGTTGTTTATATATCTTTTAAACTCAGAGTCCAGGGCCTCTATAAAACACTGGGCCTTCGCTGCTATTGTTGCTTGGTTGGCTCCTCCTTGGATGCCTGGAAATACTGCATGGTTTATCTTGTTAGTAAAGGATTCATCGTTCCAGAGAATAAGGCCTCCTCTCGGCCCTCTTAAAGTCTTGTGGGTTGTGCTAGTCACGACGTCTGCATAGGGGAACGGGAGACATTCATCTTCCCACAACAGGTTTGCGTCGTTTAACAGATCTTGAACGTTCGTGCGGGTGGAGGCTGCTACTATACCCGCAAAGTGGGCCATATCGACCATCAAGAGACATTTCTTACTCTCGTAAGTTTCCTCTACGATCGCTTCCTCTATACCGATAGACATCTCTTTTAAGTGCAACCACAACCAAGTGTTGTGGCGATCAACCTCTTCACGCACTTGTGCGAAGCTAATCTTTCGGGAGTACGCAGAGTACCCCATGATTAGCATACGTGGTTGGTGTTCCTTTAGAGACTTACTCAAAAGAATCATGCTTATCTCGTTATTCTCGTCAAGATCAAACTCCTTGTGAACATAAAACTTACCGGAGGAAGTAAACCTGCTTCCGTGAGTTAAGTGAGCTCCGCTAGACAAAGACATAGACAGTATAACTTCATGCGGTTTTAGGAAAGCTAAGTACACCGCCTGATTGGCTTGGCTTCCGCTCCAAGGTTGGACGTTCGCATAATCACATTTAAACAACTCACACGCCTTGTCTATTGCGAATTGCTCAACTTCATCAACTATCGAGCAACCTCCGTAATGTCTTTTACCTGGATATCCTTCGGAATATTTTGCAGACAGACAACTACCCATGAGATCGAGAACTGCTTGACTTGGGTAATTCTCTGAGGCTATAAGTTGGATAGAATCTGCGTATTGTTTCTTCTGCCCGTTTACGCAGATCTGTAAGTCCGAGCTTATTTCTCTATAGTTCATAACACACATCCAACCGTAATCTCCCTTCAAACATTTTACTTGCGGACACAACTCAGAACGAACTATAGCTTGCTTCTTTCCAAAAGGCAAGTGAAAAGTTTAGGTGTGATAGTAATAACCTAGCAAAGGTATTAAATAAATTTAAACAGAAACCCAAGGAAGAGTAATATCTTCAGGCATAACCATCCAAGGCTGCTCTACAACATTAGTTGGAGATCCTAGGTCAAGAGAATCGTCAACAAGATCTCCAATCACTCCTAAGTCTAAAGAATGCGTCTGGGTACCATCCATCCAACCACAGTCGTTGGGTTGGGGTCTGACAATCCGAGTCTTGGTTACGTTGTTCCCTACAACGGTAGTTATAACTCCTGAATCGGGATCTATAGTAGTCACAGGAGGGGTATTTAGAGCCACACCACCGTTTGATGTAGACAACATTAAGTCGTGCCAGTTGACAGTTCCCTGGCGCTGAAGGACTACTTCGAGCACCCCTGTGGATAATTGCCTATATTCGTCCATATTACTAGACCCACACTATCTCTAAGGCGTCTGTCGTAGCCGGAGTGAATCCGAGGGTCAGCGTCAACGCACTATAGTTTATCGTAAAGTTAGTAGCCCTCTGTTTTAACCCGTTAAAGAAGACCTGGACGTAGCAAGTGTTGTTTATCAGAGAGCTAATATTGAATACTGTGTTAGACCCAGTTATCTGTGGGGTTAAATCCGTTTCTTGGAACTGCTGGTTCCTCCAAGAATAGTTAGTCCCGTCGTACGACAGAGTATACTGCCCTACATTAGTAGGAAGCAAGGGGAGTGCTCCAATAGGGATAGATCCTATCGAAGCTGCCACCAAGGCATCCACTCGCGCCGCAGTGTAAATCTCACTGTCTGTGGATACAGCGTAAGAATCAGAGGTAGATACGACCCAAGTATTCTGGATAAAAGACCCTGTAGGATCTCCTCGCAGAACAAAGAACCCTGGAGTCAGCCCTATTGTGTTCTGCTTACCGGCCAACAGAGTCGAAATACTGTCTCCCGTATCCACGTAAGACAATAAAGTCTGTATTACTGTAGACGTCTCGTCTAACTGTATGGGGTCGGTCTCAAAATCTCTAGGTTTTATAGATAGTATAAAGTTAAAGTTAAACGTAGGTTGAGTCTGTGAAACTGCTGTAGACCAAACCCACTGAGTAGTATTGCCTCCTCTAGGCATGTCTTGCTGAATCCTAAACCAATCGTTCGGGTCAGGAGTCGGGTTAGACCCACTTACGACTCCCTGCAAGTATGTGTAGGCTGAGTTAGCGTCCGGGGTCTGAGCAACCCAAGATCCGCTCGTGTATAAGTAGTAAGTTACTGTCCTCCAGTCCGTTGTTACTATACCTACATCTCCTTCTGAGGGAGACGGGTCAGCGTTTTGGAGATCAGTTAAGGAAGCAAACTCTACGTTATTATACCCGACTGGATCAAAGTTAGAGGGCCTAATAAAGTTAACCGTTGACGGAAGAGACATGTAGTAGTTAGGGAAATTCTCACCGATCCACTTGCCTCCGAGGGCCTGTAGTGCACGTTCTGCTGCTATAGCTCTCTCAGTCTCGTCCTGGACCATCTGTACGGGGTCAGCAGCTAAGCACTTCTCTAAAGTAATCGGCCTCTGTTCGTACGGGGATACGTGGCCGCACAAATCTAGAGTTAGCATGTTGAACGTAGTTTCTTTATACGACCCTGAAGTTCCTGAGATTATTTGAATTCTGAACGTCTCTAGAGCGCTAGCAGCCGTGCTTGTTAAAGGGTTATCACCGACCCATAGTCCTGGGTTGTTGGCGTCTTCCGTAAACGGGCCGAAGCTCCATAAGGTTACGGTTCCATTTTCAGAGATGAGGTTTATTTGGAAGGAACCGTCTTCAACATACGTTTGCGAAGTAAACCAAGCAGTTATGCTAGGAGAGCTCCTATTGAACTGAGTCTCCTGCCAATCGCATACGTCAGAGAATATTTCTCCAAACACGATGGATGATCCGATAGGGTCTTGTCCCGAAGAAGATGTTTGAGTCTTATCAACGTAAGATCCATCTACAACGGTGCTCCAACCGGTATATAGAGGTAGGGGTTCCGGATCGGGGTTTACAGGAACAGACACGGGAGTACCCGGAACGTAATCTCCGATGTTTACAGAGAAGTTTCCGTTAATAACCAAGTTTCTCAGAGACTGGGTCAAAACCTTACTTATTGACGCTGCATTAGACCCGTCTACGTTTAATAGAGGCATCGCAGAGAAATCTACAGCATCCCAATTTATGTTCGATAAATCGTTATTTGCTAAGGGATCAATGTAAGAGAGTATATCCGTGTTCTCGGCCAGGGTGCTGGAAGCTATACCCAAGTTTAGCACGTTCTGCCTATTCACATTAGTCATGTCTTGGGCGGCTACTCCAAGATCCAACACAGCAGATAAAGAGACGTTAGACATGTCTACCAAGGCTGCTCCGAGTCCGTCTAGATCAGAAGGAGTTATAGACTCAAGAATAACAGACTTACCCTGACTCGATAGATTCGTCATGTTATTCAGGTCAGCGTAAGCTATTCCTAGCTGAGCAATACTGTCTGGAGAAACGTTAGACATAGACCTGAGGGCTATTAGGGAGTTTGCTGCGGTAGCAGGGTTTACGTTTCCGAAATCTTCCCTCAACAGCGGGTAGCCCCCAGGAACTATACCGTCGTGCATAACTACAACACTCTTAGTAGTATCTACTGTTAGCTCGGCTGGTTGTCCGGTGAATAACGCCATCTGGGACGTTGAGCCTCTGCGAGGAAGAAATACTGTTGCTGCCATCTAGGTGTCTCTATAATTGAAAATTGCTTGTCTTATCTTTTAACTTGTATTTAAGTAAGGAGTGGTGCGTCTTAGTAGGATCTCGTTTATTACATTTAGGACACAAACAAATATCAACGCTTAGATACCAACCACGGTCTTTCATGAATTTTTGGGTCCCAGATGGAACTTTGCCATCCTTAGTGACGAACTCTACCGAGTTTAGGTTACACTTAGTGCACGTATAGTAGAATCTCAGAGGAATTGATGCGACCACTACGCTTTCTCGATCTCTAAATAAACACTCAACTCGAGTCTAGGATTAAAGTCGTTATTAGAGTCCAGAGCCTGTCTGGGGTTAGCATCCCTCCAGAAAACTACTCTTTCGTTTCTCTCGTCATCTATCTTAAGTTCTGAGAGCATCTCTACAGTCCTAGCGACTATGTTGTCGATTGTTGGGCTACGGTAGATGAAGAATATATCAGAGCCTTCGTCTGTGTTTTCGATGCTTAAACCACTAGTATGTATAACCTGGCCCTCAATTTCGATTAGTTCAGGGAACCTAAGTTCCTTGTCTGAGCGGAGCAGTACGATCGGTTCGAGAAGTTTCTCTTGACTACAAGGAAGTTCCCATCTCTCGCAGAATTCCTGTATCTTTCCTCTAGACTCTTCGGTCAAGAACATTACCATCTTCGAAGATTCGTCAGAAGCTACGGACTTGAACGTCGCTTCCTCCTCGGGAGAGGTGATAAAATCCTTAACAAGTGTCTTGAGAGCGAGCAAATCCATTACTGAAATCCGTACATAATTAGCTAAGATTTAGAACAATTCCTAGGACGCTTTACCTAAATAGGCGTATAGATCTGCACCGTAATAAGGGCCGTAAGTGTTAAAACAATAATCACGCAATTCCTCATCTGTCCTAAAATTTTGATGGAGTACGTGTAGCGCATTCTTTTTTAAAAAATTCTCGTGATATAACTTCTTATCCAACCTCTGCTGCTCTTTAGCACTAATATATACGTTTTTCTCTTGATTGTCTGATTTACTCACTTATTTCTCCGTTGATTGATCTGATCTTATTTACTAGATTCTGCACACTGTTCAAGACTGTTATTTTTGATTGGAACATCATGACTGGAAGGTTCAGTGTCCAAAAAACACAAAATAGAAGATAAAACCCTAACTTAAAAGTAAATTTAACTGAGAAAACGGTGATGTGTAAAAGATCGTATAACAGGTCCTTAAAGAGGAACCAAAAGGGGCCAAACAGGATCTCTAAGTTGAGACTGTCCCTGAGAGACTTAATTCTGTTCCAAAAATTCTTCATCATAACTGCTGCGATACTTACCCGGAAATAAGACGGACATCATAGGAGGGGTTCCAGTTTCCTTAAACACGTGCGCCTTCTTAACCTTAGATAGATCGGACATCGAGTTGCATATCTCCGCATCTCGAGGGTTATACTCGAGGAGAATCTTCTTAGGGAGGCGTTCTCTGCGTATATCCCAGAAGATAGAGTAGTTCACTTCTGGCCAATCCCTCTCCGCTCTTTTAATCCGTTTATAAGACATATCACAATACACGGTTACGTACCTGCGTCCGTAAAAGCTGTTCTTGTAAGAGCAGAAGGCTGTCTCTACTGTCTCCGGCCCGATAAACCTGAACCAGGGTTTTTCTTTATATTTCTCTCTCAACCTCTTTACGGTCTGCCAACCTAAAGATTCTGCGAACGAACAGAGTTGGGAATCTGGTCTGTTCTTCTCGTCGAAGACGGGTTCTCTCTTATCCCACACTAAGTCGTCCTTAGCGTAGGATTTGAAACACCCGTTCCTGTGAGATTTTGACCCATCAACGTTATACATCATGAAAGAATCCCACTCGACAGGGAGATCTGCTAGACACTTATAGAATTCTGTCCCAGACCAGCAAGTGAGTCTTCCCCAACCCTTTATTTGTTCGATAAAGTCATGCACGTTACGGAAGTATTTCTTTGGGTCAGGGTCTGCTAGATCAACGTCGAAAACCTGCTCTTGGGTCCTACCATTTAAAAGAGACAAATAATCACGCAACTCGCTAACGAGCTTAGCCTTTCTATAACGTTGGTCCGTGTCGTACTCCATTCTACGCCAGTTTTTACTGTACCATTCTTCCAGGCGAGATATTTCTTCTTCGGTTCGAGGGAGGTCTGGGAAGAACCTCGTGATCGTATATGTCACACAAGCATTCTGGCAGTGGGAGTTTACCCAGGCCCACCAGAACCTCTGCTCGCGACTCAGATTCAATCTCTTCGCGAACTCAGGAAAATATAGCTGAACACATCCTGCGAAGATGCCGTACTCAGCCATAAACGCGAACCAGTCATCGAAGTACTCTTGACGGGTCGCGAGGTCGTTGATCCTATAGTCTTTTTCCACAATTAGATCCTTTACGCAGGCTAGAAGCACGTAGATGTTCCTGTTTCCTTAGAGTTATTTCATACCAGCCATTCTTCCGATCCATCGAAATAAACGAGTCAAACATGTCTTCGAGCCACTCCTCGAGCTTGTTGTACACTTCTCCGTGACCTGTAATAACTTTAACGTTGCGAAGATTCTGAGAGTAGAGATATTCAATAGATCCTCGAACATACCTATAACTGCTATCTAAAGACATTCCGTGAACGTCTAACACACAAAACAATCTTCCTTCTGTAAACTCCGTATAATCAAATCCTAAGGACTTTTGTATACTAACCATAACTTCTCCTTCCTAGATAAACACTTCTTGAGGGTTTCCTTCGTATCCGTCTACGGCCTGCTTAAGCTTGTCTAGTTTTAGTTCAGAACCCACAACCCAGAACAGAGTATCTTCGTTGACCCAGCTAGGATGGGACCTCTTAATATAATCCCACATTTTACCCTCGTAGCGGGGGTGTAGCTCTACGTTTCCTATCTTGTTAGGTATCTTCATGTCGTAATTGTAGAGACCGAAGGATCCGGAGCAGTCGTGAAATCTTGTTAGGATTTTTCCACTGAAGTCCAACAGACCTCCGCCTTGAAGTATTCTAGGTTCCAGAGAGGCGTATTCCCACTTAAAGATGTCCGTGTCAACTCCTGAGACTTCCGACATAGTATTGAGACGCTCTTTCACGTAATATAGGTGATCCGGCCCTGTCCCGATTAATTCAATACTCCTAAGGTTCGGGAGTTTATCTCTAAACATCGCTATACCTAAAAGCACAGACGTAGCAGAGTTTCCACTACCTAACGCAATCACCAACTTCTTTATGTGTGAGGGAATGTTGTTTACCTGGTTAGCCCCCACTCTGTGGAAGAAAAAGATCTCTTCAGAAGGATGTTTCTTGTGATCTAACGTGATTCCATATTCAAGGTAATACACCCCTGGATCCTTCCTAGAGTACTCGAGAGCAGTCTTTTGGATAACCGCATTATAATTGCACGGAGCGCGGAGGAAAGACGCTCCAAGGTAGTTTGCAGCAGCGCACATCTCAGTCTCTTCCAGGAACCTGGAATCTAGCCTACATTGACCAATCACCTCCACTGACTTTTTGCCAAAGTGCCTGGCTATAGACGGAACATGAAAATGTGAAGGGGAATTCTTAGCCATACCAGAGATTATTGTGTGGATCTCGGGTTTATTCGCGTACATACTTGCGAGATATACTCCTTGACGAGCTTTAGACCCGTTAGACAACATCTCTCCTCCGAGGAAGAACTTATCCTCGCGTTTAAGATATATGCTTCCTAGAGGAGTATCGTGGATCTCTACGGGAGTTAACCGCCAAACAGAGTCCTCCCATTTACTCTCACTCCTATTGAATCCGTAATTCAAGCTATCTCCAGTACTCTCTTCTCAGTCTTCTTCACGCAGAAGAAAACCCTCTCTTTAAACTCAGAACGTTTTCCGACGTTGAAGTTCTCGACAGGTCGATGGTATCCCATAGCACGTGTCCATACTTCACACTTAGTTCTGCTTGGGTTTGAAACTTTCGTATCTTTCTTATCTTCCAACGTTACTCTCCAAACACTAGTCTATTAGTTATTTCGTTCTGAGAATGCTCAGACTTGAGGTCTTTTTGCTGGCACAGAATCATCTCTGAGAAAGACACCCCATCTCGAATGCAACCGCTATCGAAGTTCTCCTGATAGAATCGATTGGTCTGTATAACGTCTCTACGCTCTACGGTACAACCTGCCACGACCACACATAGAGCGAGACTCCGTAGTATCTTCGAGACAGAACAATTCATGCGGATACCCCATCTTTCCTCTTAGCGAAATAAAACGAATACTCAATCTCTGCGGCGGGTTTGTCCGCGATTAGGGAGTTGAAAAAGGCCACCTTTAAAGGCACGTGGTTCTCGTGTTCAGGTTCGTACATCTCGGATGGTTGGATCTCGAAGAGCAAGGGATCTAACTGGAAATTCTGAAGATAGAAATTGCTGTGCAGATCTCCTGTGAACCAGTTCCTCTCGGAATAATCCCGATCCTTGTACAAGGTCTTTAGATATTCCTTGCACTTAATGTCTCCAAAGGCAACCATAAAGGCCCCCGACAGACATCCAGCTTCGTTCGCCTTAGGGATAACATAATCCCCTGTCTGAACGTACTCAGCAGCTTCCGGACAGGATGTATCTATTACTAGGTTTCTCTTATTAGTTTTGAACTTTAGGACAACGGTATCAGAGTCTATGTGCTCGTCTGGCTCTAAATAAAAAGTCCCTACAATTTTCTTCGCTTCCACAACTAGTTCCCTCTCAAATAGTTTAATAATTCCGTAGAAGGTTTAGCGTCGCCGCATTCGTCTCTGGGGATCGAAGCTAACCTCGACTCGTACTCTGCCTGAATCTTCTTATTCTCATAATCCTTGGCCTTGACGAACGCTACTTGGTTCTCGACTTCCTTCTTAAGAGTGCTTATTGTCGCATCCCTCTCTTTAACTGTATTCTCTGCAGTCTCTCTCTTAGCGGCGTTATATCTCCAGAGACCGAAGAACAGCCCGATAAGTGCTATCGATGTGGCCGATAGGCCTAACGTAAGTTTATTCACAGCTACCACCACAAGTCCTCAAACCGTTCACAATACAATTTCTTTCCTCTTTCACGAAGTTTGCCGCGTTCTTCGTGGCTAATCCTTTGGAACTTGGGAGAGAAGAACTCATCCGAATTCTCGTCCACAATATCCTGAAGCCAATCTATCATCTCGCGGATTTCCGTATCCCACATCTTTTCAGCCTTATTATGGACGTCCCTAGACTGCTTCTCCGTGAGTTCCCAGTCGTTTTTTATTTTTATATACTCGTAGCATTCTTCGCCCTCGTACTTCTGCCCAGACTTGATTCTCTTATGAGTGTACTTCATACAACACACTCTATACAAATCCGCGGGGACTCCTTGGCGTAACTCTCTATATCTCTTTAATCGAGGAAGCAAAAACTTAGCTACAGATACATCTAAGGACCACGTATCTGAATCGTCCCAACCCCTAGTAAGTCTCTGTAACAACCTAACCCAAGTTCCTCTACGGAATAGTAGGAGGAAACCGTTATACCAATAATCCGCTAGGAACAATTCCCACAGGGTTGGTTTATACTTCTCCCAGTCTATTCTCCTATCACAGAGGGAGGCTTTGTTGTATGCTAGAGGAGTTTTCCCGGATTTAGACATTAGTTTGATACCTCCACGTTACAAGTTAATTCCCCGTAGTTCACGAAAGTACAATCGCAAGATTGAACTACGTAGATAGGTACGGTTCGTACGATCGTAGCAGGAGCTTCCTTAGTAGGGGAACAGGCCGCCGCAGTTAAAGCCAGACACAGCATTCCCAAGCGCTTAAGAATAACAAACGCGCTAGCGATACTCATACCTTTAACAGACTTTAACCTTTTCGCCCAATCACCCTGTTTCCACTCCGTTACGTCCTCGGAGAACTTTATAGTATGTATCTCCCTCTCTATCTCCTCAACAGTCAACTCTTTAGGCGACAAACTCTCGAGGACCTTAATAATTCTCTCTTCTTCGCTCGCTCGTTGCGTTTGGAACAGTACACCCTTGTCTTGGCTATTCTTCCCTTCTTCGTGCAGATATCTTACGATGTCCTTGAAGGTCTCTCTATGTTCTTTTAGAGCCTTGTTTACGATTTTAGATCTAACGTCTTCCTCTAAGGATTCTGGGTCTGTCCCCAACTCTATAGCCTTGTACTGATATAGATGTCTCAGCTCGGCCCAGACTTTGAGTTCTGCAGTACTAACACCAGACTTTCTTGCGCTGTCGAATTTGTCCGAAACTTCTATGTACGTTAGCATGTTACCTCGCTTCGTGGATAAAATCTACATCGTCCACCATCTCTTTAATCTTTTCTGTTTCGAATACCCCACTCACGTAATCACAAATCCACTGAGCGCGGGCTTCCAGATCGTCGAACACTGGTACGTCGATTAGCTCGTACCCAACTTGGGGGGCAAGCCAACGAATAACCGTCTCGACCATCCTATGATATTCTCTATTCAAACCGCGCTGCCCGTTATTTTCTATAGGGAACACTGCAGTAGGGAACATAAAAATATAGTCATAATTATCAGCAGAGTCTCTGACGAGATCCTTCAACACGTTTATATGCTCTTCGGTATCCCAATAAGAGTTCTGCAAGTATGTATAAGCCAGAGAGTCTAACGGGGTGCGGTCGGTGCAGAACTCAGTAACACATTTCCCGTCACATAAAAAATCAAAGTGGTCCTTCCGGGTTCTTATCATCTCTTCTTGAAAAGCTATCCCTATGTGAGGTACTGTATTCCCGACAGCGAGTATCTCGTTTTGGGAGTTTAGTAAGTACTTATCTCTGACCTGTTTAGTGGTTACTTGTTCCACTGGAATATTAAGCTTCTTCGCTACGAGATCTAAGGTAGTGGTCTTTCCTGACCCTCCTGCCCCTACTCCTGCAATCCTTCTTGTTTTCACTCTACTATTCCTCCATTAAAGTTTCTTGTATAGAATTTACCACACCATCTGAGAACGCCTTCAATATAAACGTCTTCCTTTACAGCTTCTCGGTATTCTCCGATCACCCCAAACCTGTACTGAACCATCTTGCCGTCAAACTTAACGATGTCTTCTGGTTTTATCTGTTCACACCTAGAGACGTCTTCTTTCTTCAAGGGTTCTCTTACTTTGTCTTCTTCACCGACACGGACATAAATTTTAGGCATTAGATATTCTCCTCGACACTGATAATAGACTTACTTAACTTACGAGTTTAAGCACTCCTGCCTTAGTAACTCCGAGCTTCTTACCTTTAAGATCCGCTAGGGAAATAATTTTCACAGCAGGAGATCTACTGACTCTTTTCTTCTTAGGTAGATCTTTACTCAAGATCCTCTTTAGAGAACCCTTCTTTACCCCGGAGGGAATAGTTGCGGGCCTCCACTTCCTTAATATAGGTTCTGGTTTAGGTTCTTCCCCGAAGAACGCTCCATTACACTCTCTATGTTTTCTCAAGCTCTCCTCCCTTATTTTACTCGTCTCAGACACAAGGTCTGTGGAGTCTCTCAAGTATATAACCTCATACTTAGATTCCATACTCCTACTCTTCCGCCTATTAACCAAGACCTTTAGGTATCTATTGGCCCAGAATTTGAAGGTGAAGCTTTTTAAATACTCGGTATCGTAGAAGAAATTGTCTCCTATTCCTAAGATTCCTATGGGATATTTGTTGTTATAACCTATAATGTAGTAAGCAGGGTGTTTCTGATCTAGACCCCACTTAACCAAACTAACTCCCGCACAAATAATTCCTAAAGAGAGAAGTATGTACCCCCAATCCATTACGCCTCCTTCTTTTTAACCCCACCACGGGGATTGGTAAATATTTCGTTGCAAAGTTTGTCGGAGATTTTAATCCGATGGATCGTAGAAGAGTCCGTAGGGATATTCCTAGAATACTTAGAGTTCCCTTCAGGATCGTTCACGGACCTGTGAGTGTTTATTCCAGACTCTGCGTACTGTTTTGCGAGGTCTGAGTAACCAATCTTCGCGAGACACACCATTCCGTAATAGATGGGGTCTTCCTGAGCGTTCTTAAAAGAGTATTCTACGGGAGTTACGATCCCTCGGCCTTCTCCCCAAGAAAATTCCTGCATTTCTTTCAAACGGATCTTCTGGTTCTCAGGTTTATTGCAGGATTTATTGTCTCCCCAACAAGTTCCCTTTATACGAGACCCAGACCTCTGAAGCATTCTCTGTTGGAGTTCTTCGACGTCGGAGTACAACCAATGCACTATGCTCGGAAAATACTTATTTCCTGCAAACTCAGGTATGCTTCTGTCGTTAAGTAAGTACCCGATTGCCTTAAGGAAGTTAACCATCCTAGCGTTAAATGCAAAATAACCCTCTACGAATAGATGGAACCCTCTAGACAAGAAGTACTCGCATAGTGCCGGATAGGATTTTCCTCCATCGAACGAGTAGGCGTCTAAACCCTGGAAAGATATTAACCTCTCTCCCTTATTAGATCTAACCCACTTCCCGATAAAGGCGACCTTAATCTCCGGGAAGGTTACGGCTATCTGAGGAGGGTTCTTGAACAAGAACCCGTTACACTCCTCTATCACGTAAGATTCACAAGCGAATTTGGTCTTAAGAAATTCCAGGAGGCTGGATACTCTTACCCCCTTTCCCGTTCCACTTATCCCCGCCTGTATAAATAATTTAGGAGTATTCACGTTTTACCTTCTCGATTTCAGAGATCTTGTGGCCTGCGACGAAATAAAGATCTTTAAAGTTAAGCCTAGAAAGATTACCTTTTCTATCTCTGAGACAAAACCCAAATCTGTTCTTAGAGTACACAACCTGTAGAGGAGGTTCCCTTGAATCGAAGGCCCAACGATAGATCCTTTCGTCTTTTCCTACTTGCTTCTCACAGACATTCTCGAACCCTTCAGGTAAAGGAACCTCCTTCTCTACAGATTCTTCCCCGAAGAAAGCATTCTCGGCGGGATACCTCTTTGTCTCACAAAGGAATTTCTTGAGAGGGTAAACTAGACTTCCCAGAAACACACCACACCCGTTTACGTCTTGTAACCCAGGAACCTGTAGATAAACGTCGACTAGTTTGTTTTTGTTTCCTTTTACGTCCACGTAGTCTACGTTGATTATCTCTAGGCAAGGGGACTTTTTAGATACTTTAATTTTCATAGGTTCCCTCCTCTATCTTACGCAGCGTGTCGTCACAATCTATAACGTGTCGAGAAAACGCAGCACTGCCGTGAGAAGACTTAAGAAGATTGTAACAGTACTCTGCAACAGCGTTCTTGTGTATAATGTTATCGTTCAAGAAATAGATCGACGGACTAACACCGAAAGAATACCCCGTGAAGAAACCAAGCAACAAGCAAAAAATCAAAGTGGAAACTTTTACCATAACTCCTCCTAAAGTAGTGACCCAAACACGTAGAAGGGTAAACGAAAAAGCCCCACCGGAGGCAGGGCTTCTTAAGTGGTTTCGTGAAGACTTAGGAAACTCTACTCAACAAAGGAAGAATGTCGGAACAATAGTTGTAGAGCAGCCTCGTAGGGGTAGTAGCTGCCTCGTAGTTCCCTTTATTCACGGAATCCTTAAGGACTTTACAAGCCCTCTCGATCTCTCCCACCAGATAACGAATTTCGCCTTCTTCTGCGGAGTCTTCGTCCTCAGTAGATTCTGTAACAACGAGTCTGTTCTCAGGATCGACCAACCACATCGTGTTATTATAGGCCACCTTATAAGAGTTGGTTCCGGCACGAGGTTGTTCGACAACAAGAACTTCAGTACCAGCTGGAACTGTGATTTCGTTTCCGTTCGTCGCGTACCCGTTCACGAACTTACGCATAACAGATTCGTTAGGAAGTTTCCACACCTCACCAGATTTAGCTTCAAAAGACTCTGCTAGAGCTTTCTTCTCGGCAGCTTCAGAGATAGCTTTTTTACCAGCTTCGTAGTTCTCCGCGAGAGACTTCAGGTTAATACGTTTAGACATGGTTAGCCTCCCATTTTCTTGTTGCGGATCTTCTCAGCGTAAGACTCTACGCGATTGAAACGCTTGTTGTTAAGGGCACGGACTTTCTGCATCTCAGTCGTAACGGTGTTCGCTACGCGGATAGCTGCGTTACGGACTGCGGTAGTCTCTTTAAGAGCTTCTGTGACTTCCTCGTAGCGCTCCATAAGGTCGCGATGGAGTGTGCGGGCATGCAGCATAGCTTCATGTAAGAGCTTAGCGTTATTTGCTACGGCCCTTTTAGTCTCTTTCTCAGCCCAGTCGTTCACAGCATCTTCGTATTGCTCGAAGTTGCGGTCCCCGAATTCTTTACGAACCTCAGCGGCTTTCAAGAGAGCAGCTTCAAGAAGCTTAGAGAGCTTCTTGACGGATTCACCGAGATTATTGATCTCAGATTCTTTATCTTTCACAGTATTGTTAAGAGCGGCGTTTTCGATCTTCAGATTCTCAAGATCACGCATAGCAATGTTCGCGTTATCGAGGGCCGCATTAAGTGCAGCGCCGTCGTTTTTGGCAGAACCTTCAGTGTTCACGATTGAATCTATCTTTACGAAAGCCTTTTCGGGTTCACCGTCAGACGCAGGGACAGTCGAAATAACATCGCCAGTCGCTACCTTACCGTCACCCATATTGACTTCCACTTTTGTGCCGTTCTCGAGAGCGTTCTCGGAAGCAGCTACATTGTTTACAGCGTCCATGGTATTTCCTTCAGAGCTAGATTTATCTATAGTAGAGTTAGTAATTTCTTTTTCGGTCTTTATTTCAACCGTGGTTCCAGGAGAGTTTTCAATCTCAACTTCGACCTTCTCAGCAACACTAGAGAGGTTTACGTCTCCTCCCTCGTTATTGGCTAGATTCTCAGCCCACTCGCCTTCGACGTTTGCGGTCTCTTCCGAGGAATAGACGTTAGCCTCTTCAGTCAAAGACTTTACAGCCTCATCCGTCTCGCAGGACTCAACAACCATTTTAGACCCGTCATACATTTCAGAGAAGGTACCAGACGCAGGATTCCCTACTACATCGGTTCCTAGGAACTCGTAGTCCGAGACTTTTCCTCCGACAACTTCCCCCAGACCTCTGATCGATGTACCAAAAGATACCCCAGAAGTTATAAGCGCTTTAAGATTATCCCCCTCGACAGTAGGGATTATCAACCAATCGTTAAACAAGACGTCGTTAGTCTCCCCTCTTTTATTCTTAAGAGGTTCGACCCAAGCATTGACGACTACGTGCGAGGTGTGTGTGGGTTTTACATAAGATGTCTTTACTGGGTGATCATCCCCCTGGCATATCAGGCGTTTAGCTTTCATAGCCTCAACAGCTTTTATTAAAGACGCTTTAACAACGTCTGTGGAATAAAACCTACCATTGAGAGTGTTTTTATTGAGTATAGAACAAGGCACCCTCTTTATTAGGAAGGGCTTATTTCCGTCAACAGATTCGACTAGGGATTTAGAGGACTCGAAGTCAGATAGACCTACAGAGAATCCACTGGATTCGATGAGAATTTCTTTAGACACTGATGTATATACCTAGAGAGAACGACATAATAGAGGGAATATCCTAGGATTTAGAACTGCCGACGAGAGACTATATATCCCATAATAAGAAACTGTAGGTCCGGATCCAGTTTATAAAACATATCTCTAATCGGAACATATATTGCGGGAGTTTCGTCAGGAAACAAGAAATCCCACGTCTTAGAGTTCTCTCTCATGTAGGACACGTTATCGTAAAACTTGTTACCCTTCTCTGAGGAGAAGACGTCCCTGAGGATGGCGTCTAAATCTCTCTTCTCCTCCTCTGTTAGAGTTTTAGTGTTTAACACTAAAGTCTTAGTAGTAGCCGTTGGTACCAACCTTACCATTGTGTAACTCCTTTTTTATTTCCAGAATCTATGTCTTCTCTAAATTCTTTCATCTCGTTTAGGAAGAATTGTAGTTCGGGAGGTGTGTCGCTCTTCTTCTCTCTGTAGATCTTCCCAGCATCGTAGTTTATTATTACTTGCTCTCCCCCAAACAGTAGGCTCTTAACCTTGTCAATTAAGTCCTCGGTTAATTTCCCCCCTAAAGCGAAGAAGAAAGGTTCGAACCCATATCTAAACCTCTGTTTGTTTAAGGGATCCTCTATACTAACCTGGTTTAAGTTATCGTCGGGATTGAACCTAAGAATAAAGAGATCCGGAAGCTTCATGCCTAGACCTTTACAGGATTTCGGCACGATTCTATCAGAGTCTTAGGAGCAGTGTCCTTACACTTTAAAGTATAAGATGTAATCGGGACTCTTATTGAGTACCCAGAATCCTTTACGTCTTTATTCTTGCTTTCGTTCTTACTACCTTCAGATATTGCAACCTTCTGGCCTAGCAGGAAATTATCCTGGGCCTTAGGCATAACTTCGAGGGCACCCACAGATGTAACCAACTTAGCTATCTGTTCGGGTATACCGAGAAGCTGTAGGAGCTGATAAGCGTTAGATTGCACCATAGGTTTGGGGGATTCCTGCCCTGGAACTGCCGTTATTTCAGAGTTCAGGCTGAGGAATTCTTTAGCGAGATTAATCTTATCTGAGAATTGAGCGATCATGTCTGCAGAGAGCTGTATCGGTTTCTCTAGGGAGACTTTAATCTCTAGATCGTCTGTAATCTCACATCCCAGTTTAAGGATTATTCGGAGAACAAGATCAGCTACTCCCTCACAATACGCGTCCTGGAGCGTGAGGAGTAACCGAGAGAACTTCAAGTCTTGTTCGGCTAATGCACCCCCTCGGGAAGTTACTTCATCACCCGAGAAGAAGCCCTTGGGCAGCCTCGTGGCGTCTTTTAATTTATTTTCAAAATGGTCAACGTCAGCAGTGTCTGCCATATTAACATCGACTTTTAGGTTCGATATATCGAACCCTTCGGTATTAGGCATCCAAAGTATCTCGTTCACACCCGGAATCTTCCTACCAGCCTTCTGACCTAGGTTAGGTTCGTCGAACAGAGTGTTTTTATACATCCCTTTAACTTGCGAGACTTTCTCGAAGGCTTCAACAGCGTCTCCTTCAGGAGCGGGAACCTTAATAATTAAGCGATTTACATTATTAGCGCGGCCAAGAGCCAGAAGAGTCTCTAGAGTTGTAAGCTGGTCAGCTATAGGTTTGGCGTTATACAGCATAGACCGACCGTACGGGAACAGTTCTTCGTCGTAAAGGGAATAGTAGGCAAAGTCGTAGGATTGAACCACTCTCTCAGAGCGTGTCTTAGTAAAGTTCCTGAGGCGCGACAGACGCTTTAGATCCATCTTAATTTTGAAAGAAGAGATTACTTCTGAGTCATCCATCACGATAGGGGTGATTAAAGTCGCTCTCCTAGTTGTTAACTTAATACTATGCTCTTCAGACACTACCCCTTCCGGTTGTAACTCGATTCCTATGTCCCCGTATTTGGCGAGAGATCTAACTATACCACGCTGTTTCTTATAGTACTTATTAATATCTAGTACCTTCTCTACTTTCTCCTGAATCTCTTTATCAGATATCTCTATCTTGAGAGGGTCGTTGTCGAGGAACCCAACAGACAGAGCTTCATCTGCGTAAGTATCGAGAGCTAAGGTTATCAAACTGACGTTGGAATCCATAAGGTCGTAAGCGTCGTAATAAGATTTAACTACTTCAGTCCCAGGAAGATTGAACGAGGTAAGCCAATCAGATATAAAGGAGTTCTGCTCATCTCTAGAGTATCCTCCAGGGATTGTTATATATTTACCTTCCCTATCGGTCTTAATGTCTAGACCTTGTCTACGAGCAAACTCTTTTAAGTTGTTGAGGTACTTATTGTCTACCCCTACGGTTGCCGTTTTAGATTTAGCATTGTAAGAGAGGCCCTCAATTATTGTAGATCTCTTAGAGAGGCCCCTGATTTGGTCTATTATCTTCGACATACTTATACCTCTATAAATTTAAGGTCATACTTTAACTGTAGCTTGTTCTTTAGGTATTTATCCACCAGGGTGGCAACATGCTTACCTTCCGCGACTAAAACCGCACAAACAACAGACAGATTGTGATTAATTAAAAATTCTGATTTATCGTAAAGATCTAGCTTAGACACATCTCTAGAGACAAAGTCAAAAGAACTATACCTACTATATATCATGCGAACAGATGTAAATATTAATGTTTTCAAGGTCTTTCTGTCTCCTTGAAAATCTTCCTTAACTTTTACAGTAATCTTCTTGTACTTATCTCCGCATTCAAGGGAGATTATCTCTAACACATCCCCTCTAGCAAACGGTACATCGCACTCGATTATGTAGTTGTAAAACCTGAATGCGAAAACGTAAGAGTGTTTTTCATCTCTTAGATTTTTAACTGACGCATAATAAGACAATACTAGAGGGTTCAAAACTAAATCCTTCCTTAACCGTTGAGGATCGTTTTAACAACCATCTGAGAGTCCTCGTTCAGGTAGGCTACGTGAGTACCTGTCTCGTTTATCTTAACTATTTGTTCTTGAACAGGGGCCTGGGACACTCCAAGCTGCTCTAATAGATTCTGTTTATCCACAATACGCCTCTTAGACCAAAGATATTTCCAGATTTCCTGGGTTAAACGACGTAACAGCTCCAACAGGAACCTCAGTCGGAGAGATTAAGTTGGTGTAAAAGAGTAGCTGCTCTACGTTAGTATCGTCTATAACTCCGAATACTCCAACGAACTTTACAATACCCCAGTTAGAGGTCGCCTGAGGATATATAATCGCACTCCCGTTTCGGACGGAACCTGGATTCAGGCCAGGGATAAAAGACATAGACATGCGCTGGTACCCTGTATTCTCAGTAGATACCTCCACCCCCACGTTTCCGGGGGTCGGATCCTCGAGGAAAAGTCCCACCGTTAGATTCTTAGGGGGGAGAAACTCTCCAGAATTCCCTAGAGCGACCCAATTTAGTATAGCATCGCGAGCTGTGTTTGTTAGTCCAGACATATTAATTCCTTATGCTAGTATTGATGGTTGTCTTATGCGGGCCGAGAACCGAACCATTAAAGGCCTCAGTCTGTGGTCGGTTCTCTGCACCCCAGTCTCAAGATTAAATATAAACCTTTCCTCGATCGGAGCTAATTGCACGTTATCTGTAGATGCGTTCTTAGATGAGTGCATCTCTACTGAAGAGATATCGAACCGAGCGACAACTAGACCTAAGCGACTCGTTCGAGTTTTGTTGGTCCTCGCGGGAACACAGGAAGCTATCCTTGAATAAGTCCCGTCGATCTGTTTTACTTCTGTCGACAGTACCTTCCATTCTTGATTGTACGTCTCGCCGTTATCTCCGAGCCTGTCTATAATAAATCTCGAGTTCTCTGGAACGTATTCCTTAGACATTATAGAGACTGTTAGAGGGTAGTTGTCCTCTGCGTTATATCCTGCTTCGTTTATTACAGAGTAGTATTCTTTGAATTGAGGATGTACATACACCTCTTTAGTCTCAAATTCCGTCTCGTTGTCATAGTCTGTATACACGCCCTGATATTTAGGGTCTTCTTTAGGCCTCTTATGGGAGACCTTAATGCCGTACATACGTATTGCTCTGTCTCTAAGCTCAGATTGGTAAAGAGCCGATCTATTTATCACTTCACTTCGAAGGTTCTTATTGTGATCCATAAATTAGCTCAAAACCACTGATTATTACGCATTATTTAGAAAGTTCGCTAGCGAACTCTACCCCTCAATCCCACTAATGTCTATGTCAGGACATATAAGAGCAGAGGATTTAAGAATAAGCGTTGCGGTACTTACTGCTGCTTTTAGGGAGGAAGACACAACCCCAAAGGAATCCATAACTCCATCTTCTATGAGATTACTCATCTTCTTAGATTTAGCATTATAACCGAGACCAAAGTCGCACGATTGCAGATCCTTCTTATACTCGTCGAAGGATATTCCCACGTTCGCCATTATCACCCTGAGAGGGGACTCTAAAGCATTCCAGAGGACCATCTTACCGCTCTCTACATCCCTATCGGAGTCTGAGGGTTTCCCGAGAGAACTTTTTGCAGAGATCAGAGAGGAACCACCTCCAGGAAGCACTCCATCTCTCAGAGCCGATCTAACTGAGCACAAAGCGTCGTCTATACGGTCTTTTATCTCAGGGATTTCTTGTTCTGTTTTAGCTCCAACCTGGATCACAGCTATTCCGCTGCTAAGGCAACCGATTCTCTCAGCGAACCTTTCCTTGTCGAACGTATTAGTAGCTGCTTCTTTCTGGGACTTAAGAAGAAGTATTCGATCGTCTCTTACTGCTTGTATCGTAGAGTCTGTAGTGCCAAGGATGGTGGTCTCGGGGTGATCTCCTCTCGAAGAAACTATCTTGCGGAATTTCCCTAGATTAGAGATCTTAACAGTCTCTATACTGGAGTACCCTGTCTCAGAGGAGATGAAAGTTCCTCCTGTGTAGGCCGCTATGTCTTTTAGGATTTCTTTCTGGTGTTCCGACCCCTCAATCCCAGGAGCCAAGATAGCCGCTACAGGGAGATTTGATTTTAACCTATTGAAAGATAAAAACTCGAGGGCCTCTCCAGACAGTTTAGGACAGACTATTGCAACTGGAGTGTTAGATCCTGCAAGCTCTCTTAATAAAGGCATGAGGGAGTTCTTAGACACTATCGACTTATCCGTCACTAAGATTATACCATCTTCGTATACAGCTTCTCCAGATTCAGGAGTGTTTACGAAGTTGGACGAGAACAAACCCTTAGCGAATTTCATCCCTTCAACCTTCTTGATCTGTGTGTGTTGGTACTCGGGACATTTTTCGACTACAACAGACCCGTCTTCTCCGGCGAATCTAATAGCCTCGACGACTATCGAAGAAGATTTAATGTCTCCATTACAAGAAACTGCCGCCACATGATCAAGCATAGAGCTGCTTATATCAATCTTAACTTTCTTATCGTCTAGATAGTTTAGGACTCTCGTGAGTTCGAGATCTATTCCCTCCGTCAAGGAGTTTACGTTAGTACCAGGAACTATATATTTCTGGGCCTCTCTAATTAGAGAGTATGCGAGAACTGTAGCTGTCGTCGTTCCGTCTCCCACTCTACCTGCGGTTTCTGCTGCATGCTTGATCAGTCTAACACCAACATTGACCGCCGCATCTCTAGAGGAGATACATTTAGCCACGCTAACTCCATCTTTGCTGATCTTAAAGTTGAGAGCATTGCTTACCATAATAGGAACACAACGACCTCCAGGCCCTAGAGTCGAAGAGACCGCGTTATGGACGAGCTCGATTCCCTCTATTAGTTTATCCTGAGCCTCTTTTCCGAAGAGAACTTTAGTCGCTACCATCTGCATTAGATTTTCCTCCTATAGGACATTATGTCTGTGATTTTTATCAACTTACACTTAGATTCGTTGTAGTCGTAGTCAGTCCCCGAGAACTTACTAAAAATAACGATATCTCCAGCAACCACAGGACTGTTGGAGGGCACGATCTTCGATTCTCGATCGTTGTAGACCAACTCAGAGACAGCTAGTACCTCTGCTTCAACAACGCTGCCTGAAGAAGGAGGAGAATACAAACCGGCCCCGAGATCTTGCTCTGAGGTATCTATTTCTTTAACGATTAAGGTATTATTAAACGGGGTTAAGTCAGAATATTGACTTGCAGACATATTAGATTCCTTACAATAGATTAGCGAATTTAACTAACCGACTAGAAGGAAAGGCGAACAACACACTCTACACGTCCCTTGGAATCGAGAGCTTCTCCGACGACTACCCCGAAAGGAATACCGGTGATTGACGTAGATGCCTTTCCAGGGATACTTCTCGATCTATACAACTTAGTTCCCTTAGGAGGGCACTCAGCACCGTCGAATAGGACGGGAACCCGACCTATGAGCGCAACCTTCAGTTTACCCTCTCCAGGCTCCCCTAATATCAATCCCGGCTTCTCAGAGACAACTCCATGTACTTCCATATCTGGTTCTGTTTGGGTGATCTCTTTAGATCCACCAAACCTGATCAACGTGCCTGGCGCGTAATCTCTATCCGACACGTAGTATTCCGCTACATCCATATAATTAGCGCCGTATGCTATTCCATTGAATGCTACGCCGTTCACATCGTTTCCAGTCCCGTTTATAGTCTTATTAAACAAGGTATACGTATTAACGACAGCTTGAAGGGCACGAGTGGACCCTGGTTGTCCTAAAATTATCTGAGTCGGTAGGAAATTGGACCCAAGCTGAGTTACGAGCGAGAGAAGAACTTCTGGTTGCAGCTGTTGGGAAGAAATTTGATTAGTCGGCATACGTTAAGTCCTAGCGAGAGTTAGTTAGGGTTTAGAACCGGAGTTTAATCTCATCTTTTCCCTGAATTCTGGGTCCTTCCACAGGACCTTTCTCTTCTCCGACGCTGCCTTCCTTCTCTCTGGGTCTACCCAAACTTTCTTTGAAACAGCAGAGCACTTCTCTTTGCCCTCTCTAGAGGATCTATATTTATCTAAGGATTCCTTACGTTTTCTTCTATACTCTTCGTCTTTCCAGAGATTCTTGCTGTTTTGGGAAACTAAGTCTCGGAATTCTTCAGTCACGGATTCTTTCTTTCTCAACGTCTCTCTTTCCCTGAATTCTGGGTCCTTCCACATCTCTATTGAAGCTTGGGATGTCTTCTTCTTAGCCTCTTCAGTACTTCTCGCTTCTTGAGTCTTTTTAATCCTCTCTGCCCTGAACTTAGGATCTTTCCATTTTTCTTTATAAGTGTTAGATTGTCGAGTTCTTAACTCTTCATCTTCCCACGTCTTTTTAGAGATCTCCGAACACTTCTCTCTAGATCCTTCGGTTTTGTCGTAGTATTCTTTGACGGCCTCCGATACCTTCTTCCGCTGCTCGGGATCGATCCAACGGTCCCTAGCCGAGTTGGTTGCTTTTTGTATGTAAGACTCGGTTTTCTGAGAAGCAACTATAGCCTCTACTACCCTCTTCTTATACTCCAGATCCTTCCAACGGTCTTTAAACACTTTAGTCATGTGTTCTTTAAATTCCTCATCTTCCCACATCTTCTTGCTGTTTTGGGAGATAATTCTCTTAGTCTCTTCCGAAACAACACCATACCCCCAGAACCCTCCGGAGGTGATGTTATACTCAGCTCCCCCCACCTTCCGTTCAGACTCTATGTACTCGATTTCTTTCCTATTAAGATCAAAAACAGAATAACACTCCTCGATTAACTCAACCTTAAAATTGTCTTTTCCGTACTTCTCTACAGCCTTCTTTATTAGAGTACCGCTCCCTAAGTACGTGGGGTCTATACCTTCCTCTCCCCAATACTTCTGCCCTACGTAAGTACTGTTGTTTATCTTGTTTATTATCCTACATATGTAACCAACTTTCCCTCTAACCGGAGATTCCCAAACCCAAACTCCCTGACCTAGATCTTCCTCGGGAACCCACCCTTCCCTCAACATAATCTCTTCGTTATCAGACCCTTTCCCGTCCCCGGTTCTTATAAGTCTATCTGGTCCGTATCTCCTCAGAAGATTGGACGTTATCTTCTTGTCTCCCTTACACCAGATCTTCTGAGGAGGAGAATCGTATAAGTGGTTGAACCCTAATCTTTTGTAGACTTCCCCTGTGTAATATCTCTTATCACAGTAAGATAGTATAGAAATAGGGGAAACGTCTTTTAAGAAGTTAGCGAACATCCGCTCGCTGCCGCCGACCACTAAGTACCCTTCTCGGAAACACAACCTAAGAATTTCGAACTGAAAATGTCTATTGTATCTAGGTTTTCCGAACGTCATAACCGCAATTAAATCTTTATTATAAAATAGGCCATATCTATGTTCTTGTCCTACGCACGACTTCTGTCTGTGGTGGTTAATTAAAAATAAATCCGCCTCTTTTAGGGAGACGGATCTCAGTTCACAACTTCTTGCTTCAACCCTTACCACGTCGGTTCCTAACCTAAGCAGGTTGCTCGAACTTCACCAACACTGTGACGATGGCCCGAATCAGTTCCATCACGTCTATGTGAAAAGTGTCTTTAGATGACGTGTTCTGGAGCTCTTTAAACTCCCCCAGCAAGGACTCGAGAGCAACAACACAAGCCTTACCATCTTCTGATAGATCTTTAAACTTCTCAACCTGCTGGTTGTAAAAAATACCACAATTTTTGGCAAAATCTGCTACATCATCTAGGAAGATATTCAAAGTCTCGGAACTCGAATTCTTTGACTCAAGAATGTTCTCGACTTTACCTAGTAGTGTTTCAATTCTTATATCCATCATATCTTCCTTTGCGGTAGTTCGAGGCCTAGCTCTTTTAGTTTCTTTTTCAAGTCTAGAAGGGACTTAGCGCCGATACCTGCGATTCCCTTAAGGACAGGACCCTGAGGCTTATATAAATCCCCTACTACTCTCACGTCTATACGTCTTAAGGCGGAAACCAACCTGTTTCCCAAACCTAACTCCTCAATGTAGAGAGTTTTGTAGTGCTCGAAATATAGGTGGTTTTTAACCACCCTCAACAACCCCTTTAGGCTCTCGTGAAACTCACAAAGATCTCCTTTATCCTCAAGGTTTAGGTAGGCCTCGTCTATTATCTCTTGCACAGAAACCAGGACCTGTCTATCCGTCTTACTGTACATGCAGCAGCTCCTTAAGAGAGAGTTCGGTGATCTCGTCCCCAACCAACTTCTCTTTCGTCTTTAGATTTATCACTACAGGAATGGATTGGACATTAAAGGCCTCTAAGATTATCACGTCTTCATCTCTTGTTGCAGAGTCTGCCTCTACAATTCCAACAGGAACACTGGAAAATTTCCTAAACAATAAATCCTTAACTACACGACACTTGCTACATACCGATCCTGATATTAATAACGCATCGAAGTGGTCTAGGAAATACGTTATTGCGCTATCTTTGTCCATCTTGGGCTTTCCTTTCCTGGGTTAGGTTTCTGTTTTTACGATCGAACCTATCTTCTGAGAATCCTCTAGGGAACCTGACAGCCCTCTTAGCTATATTCTTCTTCTGAGCTTCTGAGAGGGATCTCCCGATTCTGTTTAGGATTATGAAGACGTAATAAGCTACATCCCCTAGTTCCTCTAGTAGATTTTCTTCATCTATAGGTTTTCCAACCGCTAGAGACTTCTTAAGTACATCACAGACTTCTCCAACTTCTCCAGACAACCCTAACGCAGCGTGGAGAATGTCTTGCTCCCTATTAGGTATATCCTTATGGGAGAACCCCCAAGTCCTCTCGACGTCTTTCTCGAATATTTTGTTATACGTCTTCAACTTCGACCCCTTTCTTGGTTCCGAGATGAACTCTGAGATCCTGCATCAATCTATCACAGACAGGGCATTTGAAAGCTTCCATCTTTACCTTGAAGAATTTCTCTTTTATCCGATATTCGCAGTGAAGATTCTCTGTGTCGGGTCCTTCGTGTCCGTTGATGCAGATCAGTTTTATCGCAGGTTCCCTCATATTTCTGTCCCTGATAGGTCTGACAATTTTCTTGTGGGGGAAAGGACCAAGCTCTTGTGCGATCTTTTCGAGCCTAGGTTTGAGCTGCTCCGTAATTTCTGTGTGGCCATTTTTACAAACCATAGCGAGGCCGACCTCAAAACAGACCTTCATGAATTTATTTCCGTGATTCCTGCACCCTTCGAGACAGTGGATCATCTCATGGAGGAGAGTTCCCAAGACATTGAGTGGTCGGTCTTCTGTAAAATCCAAGATAATTGTGAACAAGTTCCCCGTATGGATTGTTGCGTTATAACACCTACCTAAAACATCCATCCCGCAATCTCCAACGCTTATAGAGGCTGTTTGAGGGAGATCATAGGACGCTGGGAACACGCCTTTCAGCTTTGAGTAAGCGTCTTCAAGCCACTTTTCTCGCGTGATCCGAGATTCCTTGAGAATTTTTTCTCGAACATCCTTGTCTCGAACAATATCTTTTATTTCTTCCGTTACGTCAGTCACAACGCTGACTATCTCTTGGTTTTCCATACTCTTTTCCTTCCAGTTTATATTACTTTGTTCTTGTTTTAATCAACTTCAAATCAGAACCCGCCAAATCTATAACGTCGTACGGAGCAAGAGCCTTGTCCGCTTGTTCCTGAGAAAAGAACCTAACCTCATAAAATTCAGTGGTCAGTTGAAGAGTTCTCGTGTTATACGTCCCTTGCTTCTTTCCACCACAAGGATCAGAAAGTCTCAAGAGATCTCCACTCTCTTCCACAACACCAACGCTAGGCTTGGGAGAGGTCTGATAAGTTCTATAGATGGAGAATAGCTCCTCCTCGCAGGTTTCTGTGTTTGGACGGATCTCTATAACCCAATCTTTTCTCTCCGAGTCCCAAACTTTAAGGTATAAGTGGGTGGATCCTTCGAGAGAATTCTCAAAAAGGTCGTATATCTCGTTAACTCCCTCTTCCCTAGAGAATCTGATCTTCTCTCGAACCAAAGGTATGTTATCTTTCCAGTTCTCGAAAGTTAGCTTGCTGAAATTCGTCTCTTTCACAGCACTGCATCCTGGAGCTTTCTTCCCTCGACCAAAACAAGTTGAGATATCCCGGCCTTCGAGGATCCAGTTCTGAAAATCCTTATAAGCTTTCTGAGCCTCCTCCTCGGTCTTCCACGACCTCGAGGTTTTGTAACCTTCTTTGGCTGTGAAATATATCCTCCAGGCTCCCAGGTGTCTTTTTGGTCTGGAAACTTTGTCCTGGTTTGTTTTTATCTCCGCAGGTTTTCTATAGTTGTCTTTCACCCTCCAACCAAGAAGTTCCGCTTGACTTTTCACGTCGTTTGGGCTCCACAAACCTTCTCTCGCCTTGAAGAATAATTTTTTGAGACCGACTTGTCTCTCCAAACCTTCTTCGATCGACGACACTTTCGAAATTCTATACTCCCACCCATCTTTGAAAACACAAACCCTGTATCCCCCGACGTCCTCCGGGAGTGGATAAATCCCCACATGGCCCGATTTGCTCACTTTCTCCAACCTTGTCCCCTTTCTTTTTGTTCCATGCTTTCCAACGATAGCTCGCTTCCTTCCAAAAGTCAAGCGGAAAATTTGGTTTTTGAACCAAGAACCTAGCAAAGCTAATAAATAAATTTGATTGGGTAGGATAATTAATCCAAACTTCCGTACTGGAGAACCGCAGCGTTCCTACCAGACCAGAAGTTACCGAGACCGTCAAAGGCGCAGTTAGCGAACTCTCCATTAGTTGTGTTTGCAGTATCCGTCAACCAGAACCTGTAAGCAACCCAAGAAGGAGAATCCCCTAAGTCGTCGGTGTTCACACTAAAACCGCCGAAATTGTTCGCTGAGGCGTTCTGTTGGTGGATTATTACGTCTAATTGTAGATCCCAAAACGCCGCCGAGGAATTTAAACCTGTTCCGACATTAGGGAATGCAATGGAGTTTAACAGTTCCCCTGTGGATCTAGATATATAAGAAACTACACCTTGAGATCCACCGTATTGAGTCTGAAAGTGTTCCACGATATCGTCGTCGAAGGGAAGTCCAGACACCCCACAGGCAGTAGCATACGTATCTATAGCTATAGGTGTGGTGTTAACGGTTCCCCAAACAGGGTTAAGGTCTACATCATAAGTACACGCAACTATCTGGTTTCCATTACCCACCAACACCGTTGTTGGTGTTCCTGAGTTATCCCAACAATAATACGACGTATTCAATTTACGTATATCGTTCACCCATCCTACAGGAAGAGGTAATTCAGCACTCTCAGGGTTTAACGCAGGAGTACCGCTATCAGGGTTGTCTACTACAATTCTCGCTAACCCTCTATTAGTCCACCCCAACAAATACACATCCGAACCGTCACTAGATCTACGACCAACGTAAGTCCCTGCTATCCAATCTCTAGATGCAGGCCAAATTATACTATGACCCGAGAATCTAATAACCTCAGGAGAGCCTATAAACGTATGAAAACCCATACCGGTATTAGCACGATTTCCGTGAAACAGAGACCCGCGAAAATTACACACCAGAGATTGAGAGTTCGAACTAACGGATTGGGTGTAATCTACGGCCTTGAAATTAGGTCTAACACCCAAGTTCGATCTCTTACGCAAGAACCTACGACTACTATACCTACCGCCTCCAGCGAGGCAATATATAAACTCTTTAGCATTCCCCACACCGTACCGAATATCGAAGAACTTGTTTCCTTCTTGTGGATCTGAGCCTACGTTTCCCTGGTAGTCCTCTGTTATAGGAAAGGTGCAACCTGGATCCCAATAAAACATATCTGTAGGAAAGTAGTAGTACCCGTAGACCGTTCTTGGAGATGTCTGGATAGTTAAGCCGCCTGATGTTAATCCGTCGTGGAGCCTTAGAGAAGGAGTGTCTAGATCAACAGTCAATTCTCCAGGAAGTCCTGTAAAAGAATTATTGTCGGAAGCACTACCCCTCTTTAACTGGAGAGTCTTGCACATCTTAGTAATTTCTTGCACATCTTAGTAATTTTTCGATTTAGTGTTGGCTTGCTGTCAGGTTACGATTGTGGTTTAGAACCTTAAAACGGCCTCTTAACACCTAAATCAGACCACCACTTTTGAGACACTGATTCCTTAGACGAATTATACCCTGTGTAAGAATAAGGCATGAACACAACATTACCTAATTTAGTTGGGCGAGTCTGTAAGTGACACCAATCAGTAAAGTTCCCAACAGTTACAGCTGGATCTTCAAGATACAACCCATGCTTCTTTAGTAAGTTTTGGTTCTTAGCACACCACTTAGCTAGTTCTTGTTTACTAAATTTGAGTTCCCTAATATCTATTCCTTCTCCAGACTCGTGAGGTGAATTCAATACTCCTCCTACTGAAGTATTCTTTTCAGGAGATCTCCAACCTCTCTGAACAATTACTAACTTAGTAAGCTCTTCGGGTGCTTCAGCTAACAGGAGATTAACTTTAGATCTTGTAATCTCCAACCTCACTTTGATCTCGTCTGAAATATCCTTAGGATCAAAATCTACCCACATATCGTTCTTTTTTACAAATTCTCTTACTTCCGTCATAACTACACCTTTAGATTGGTTATTATCTTCCTTAGAGTCCTTCGAGAGACGTTTTTCCAAACCTTCTTCACGAACACCTAGTAATTTCTTAAACAGCTTCTCGAGGTATTCTATTAACTTCTGGAACATGTTCAAATTACCTAGGTTTACAAGACTTATGTTTACGAGATTACGAACGAAGTGAGTAATTGAGTAATACTAAGTCTTAACAATACTGAATAAATACTGTAGATGTAGAATCTTAAAAATAACTGGATACATAATTTAATATTCTTAACATAATAAACAGAATAATTCTTATTAAGATCTAGTTATCCTAGTTTTTATAACATTATAGATTAATTATTTAAGAATAAGTAAGAAGAAAGAATAAATAAAAATAATAGTAGAGTAGATTAAGAAGATTAAGAAGAAACATAACAGATGATAGAGATATGAGAATATCTACTAGATTTATCTAGTAGTATTCGAATAGATCTACACATGCATGAGAGAAGAAATTAAACAGTACTTGAACTTGCTACCCTTAGGACCGAAAGGTCTACCTGTTCTCAGATCGTGAGCGAAGCGAACTTTAATTAATTGAACCAACAACAAGTCTCTAAAAGACGCAGTTGTGTAGTGAAGTTAATTACGAGAAACTCTGTTTCGAGAGTAGATCTGACCTGGCGGGTAGCCAACTAGGAGGAAAGTAGCGTAGCGCTCTTTCTCGACTAAACATAGGTTCTAGGGTCCAAGAATCAATTTACGAGCAATACTTTGCGAGTTAATATTGATTCTGTTACGATACATTTCACAGTGAACGAACGTAAGTGAGTGAACGCTTGAAATGTCGACGAGAATACTCTGTATTCGAGGAGCGAGTAACACATAGACCGAGTGAGCGAAGCGAACGAGCTAAGTGGGGTATGGTGAGTAATACGAGTGAGATTTATCGAACGAGTATTACGAGGCAAGGGGAGCCACTGCATTCTCTCTAAGAACCTAGCAAACGTATTAAAATTATTTGAACCTCAGAATATTTACTCTGAGGAATTTTTAATTACTTCTACGCGTCTGTATGAAGAAAATCGAATTAGCAGCAAAGCAGTTAAGAGACTCTGGATTCAATATTTCAATATGGAAGGGTTGTAGGATTTACTTCGACGAGAAGACGTATTGTCAGGCGAAAGATATTTCAATCTACTACGATTACGAAGATAAGCAATATCCTGAAGCTGAGGTTCATGACGACGGTAAGAGTTGGGTAGGAATAGATTGTACACTTAAAGCGTCGTCTAGTGTTAAGAGAGAATACTACAAATCTCGAATGGGCGCTCTAAGGCAGAATAAGTTCGATGTCTTGGAGTTGTTGTCTGGAAAATTCCCACACATAACCTGTCCTCAACACCCAAACGATCTTAACGCGAATTCGTAAAACATCGCCACCTTCTAGGGAGTATGATTCCCGAAAACCTAACTTATCAGCAGTTTAATACTGTTTCAGACACTCTCCGTCCTCAGCAGATCGATGCTCTTGATACCATCAAAAAGTGGTATAACACACAGGACAACCCCAAGAAATACATGATTATCTCGGCACCAACAGGAGCAGGGAAAAGCCTGATTGCTTATATTACCTCGAAATTAGTTCAAAGAGGCGGTGGCTCTACCTTCTTACTTGCACCATTTAATGCGCTACTCGAGCAGTACGAGAGGACGTTCTCGCCACAACAATTGGCCCTCATAAAGGGTCAGGATAATTACGACTGTATTATTCGTCCCTGCAAGTATACCGAAGCTCCGTGCAGAAGCAATAAAAAATTCTCCATGAGATGTGCTGGAGAATGCCCGTATAAGTGCGCTAAAGAGAGAGCGAAGAACCATCCAATCTGTCTGACCAACCTACACTTCCTCTTGCTTGATTTCGACTTCACCGGCTCCTTCGGGACAAGGGATTTAGCTGTTATCGACGAATGCCATTGCGCTGAGAAAGTGATCCAAGGCTATCGAGCTATAGTTGTCGATCAGAAATTCCTAACATACTTCAATAAGGTCGTATCCTACGCGAAAAACCAAACGAAGGGCTTTGAGAATTACTCAGGATTTATCCCTCAAGAGTTAGTTATCGATAACGAGGTTCGTAAAGAAAAGGAGCTGTTTCGCTGGATAGATTCTTTATTCTCAAACCTCTGCAAATTCAAAAAAGACATAGACGAATACTCCGAGAATATCCAAGAATACATGAAACAGACTGAGAAGGATCAATTCGTCATAGACCAATACTTCAAGAATTGCTGCTTGGGTGAGTTTTCCTACGAGATCGAACACGTAATTTGTAAGATAGCAAACTACCGCAAACACAAAGAAAAGACCGATTGGGCTACGAACTACTACCTCGATGAGAAGGAAGATGTGGTGGGGTTCGAGGTTATTCCAATCTCTGTGGAATTCATGACGGAAGATATTCTCAACCAATTTGCACGTAAGCTGATCTTTATGTCTGGAACAATCGACCCCCGAAGATTCGCTAAGGATCTAGGAATACCGTTCGACCAATGTGAAGTTCTCGAACTACCGATGTCCTTTCCTGTGGAGAATCGTAAGATCTTCTTCTGCCCTGTTGGATACATGAATTACGCGAATAAAGAAAAGACGCTCCCTAAGATGGTTTCCTTCATGGATGACTTAATCGAAAAGTCCTACAGTACCTCGAAAGGTATTGTTCACACAACTTCCTACGCAAATGCTAGATTTGTGTTCGAACACTCTCGAAACGCCAAAAGAATGCTTATCCATACGTCCGAGACAAAAGAAGAGGTGTTGGAAGCGTTTTACAAGAGCAAAAACGGGATCTTACTATCTCCTTCCTGTACTGAAGGAATAAGTCTAGACGACGATCTTTCGAGGTTCCAGATGTTCGTAAAAGTTCCCTACCTGTCGTTAGGGGATAACGCGATAAAAGCTCGTATGGAGAGAGATTCTGAGTGGTATGCCGGTAAGACTATCGAGCAGATAGTCCAAGGTTCTGGAAGGTCTGTGAGGTCAGTATCGGATTACGCGGATACTTGGATCCTGGACGGGAGTTTCGAGTCTCTGTGGAAGAGGAACAAGAATCTATTTCCCAAATACTTCCAAGAGGCTTTAGTTTGGGTGTAGAGTACCTAGATTCTTAGAGTTTTCTTACGCTCCAAGATTTAATTTAACGGACGCCAGCACATATCCGTCTACGGAATCCTCTAAAGCAACACCGATAAGCTCGTGAGTGTTCGACACTACGTTGGTAGCCGTCCCTGAGAATTCATGGCTAAGATATAACTTATCGAACTTTTTAACTGATCCACAAACTCGAACTGGAACTCTCCCCACTAAGGCACATGGAAGCATAATCCTTTCGTCAGGGGAGTTCTCTTCTTTCTTCGGAGCATTCAACTCTAGTCCAGGCTTGGTGGATACAACGAAGTTAACCTCAACATCGTCAATGCCTGCTGTCGTAATCTCTTTAGATCCTCCAAACTTAACTAGGGTTCCAGGAGCGTAATCTTCATCCGATTCGTAATACTCAGCTAAGTCTCCCCACTGAGCGCGTAGAGCTGTTCCCTGAATAACTTGGGAGAATGTCTGAGATCCTGTGAATGTCCAGTTTCCGGAGATAGTCCTAGCTGAATCTATTAAGGCGAACCTGGAGGCCATTCTCGAAGGGATAGGGCAGTCGCTAATAGATGAATTGACCTGAACTGTTGTTGCTGTGGGTCTCTCTAGATTTATTCTTAAGTTTCCGTTAACATCAGATAACCCAACAACAAACGAGTCCTGACCTGTCGCAGGGATCAGTGAACCGGAAACTCCTATAGTATATCTAGTGTTCGCTAAGTAGGGTTCGGGGCTTATAGTGTTCGATCCGGCGTAGTTAGGGACGGGGCCGGAGACGACCACATATCCAACGTTATTATATCCTCCGTCCCCAACGTATAAACCTATCGGGTTGAAGTTGTTCGTAGCTGCGTTGGTTCCGTTAGTGGGTAGGTAGGTTCCTGTGGACGGGTCGTAAGATATATATAAACCTACGGAAGCAGCATAAAGAGGGAACTGAGATTGATCTATCTGTTGGATCCTACCCTCCATAGTACTGAATCTCCAGTTTCTGGGAGAGGTCTCGTCTCGAACTGCGAAAGCCGACATTCCTGTATTGCAGAAATTCTCCACGAATAACGAGTTTAAAGGAGACTGTAGAGTAGGAGGGATTCCTCCTGGGTTTGTGTTGGGGTCTTGAGGTCTGTCGTTAGAGACCCTATATAGGGCCGTTATAGGGGATTGAACTACGTTGGTCTCGACCGCATTACCTCCTTGAACTAGATTTACTACTCCAAAGAACTTTTTTGAGTCTCCTGCGCCTTCGTTAGTTACTCTTGTCTTAGTTATTGGAACTTCCGCTCCGTTGACTATCTGAGAGATCGTCCCTACAGCAAACAACACGTTGTTATCTAACACCAACCCAACAGAACCGATATTTACTGTGCTGATTGACGGATCAGGTTGTTGGGAAGCAGTAGGCCATTCGTTCGATAAGTTAATAGATATCTGGAATCCGTCCGACCCAGGCAATCCGTCTCCCATAAACTTTCCAGACACGAATACAGCAGAATCGAAATCAGCACCAGATAGGACGATAACCTGGTTTCCGGGAACCTGAGTCATGGAGTCTATGGTGGTTGGGTCAGAAATTACAGTATCGCCGAAAACTACCGATCCTATTTTGATCTTAATACCCGCCATAATAGCGTCATACGCTGCCCTACGACCTGCTGCGGTTGTCATGAGTACTGAATTAGCCATTCTATAGTCCTTCGATGTATTGGATTGGTGATGCCATTATAAATTCTTCTGATACAAATATTTCGGATCCTACTAGATTTGTGGTGTTGGAACCTAGGTTGAGTTCTTCAACAGTACCGTAAAGAAGTAGTTCGATCGGAGCTAGCTTGTAGAACATCTCCTCTAGGATACGGTAGTCTGCGTCGGTGATCTCCTTACCCTGCGCAACAGTCAGTACTACGTGATTTGTGGGGTAGTATGGTGCTGGTGGTTCTCCTGCATCTTGCAAACCTAAAACCACAAAATCGGGGCTTGTGATTAGATCGTAATCTACTAGTTCTTGGTTAGGGAGAGATACATATTCATAATCAACAGTGTTTATGGCCGACAACGTTATGGGGAGATAATCAACCTTAAAATATTGAATTATAGGGGTTTGCCCGACACCTAAGTCTCCTCTAGTGAAGAAGTTTCTATAGTCGTCGGTCCAGAGCTCTTCAGAAAGTTGACCATTCACGGTTATTAAGTTAAGCAGCAATAAGGAACTCTCAGATCCTCGGGCCTTCTGCAGTTGAGGTAATAAGGCGTCTAGAGCTATTGCAGTTTCTCGGGAGTACGCAGATACTGGAAGGTCAAAACCTCGCAACCTCAGGGACTTTTGGAAATCTAGTTCGTTTAGGTAGGTCGTGTCTCTAATATTAGTTATGTAATCTATCGTAGATTGTATGGGGTCTAAGATTGTCCTCTGAAAAGACTCCATTATGTCAGGAATAAAGCTGGTCTTAAGCTCTCTTGGGGTTAGGTAGGAAGCTATGTTCTTCCTCGGAGGAGGAGCTATGTAAAGAACGTTAGATGCTCTCTCTATGTCCCCAAGGGATACATTCACCTCTACTTGGGATGTGTCTAGGAAAACGTTAACCGTTCCATCTACTAGGACTTCAGATATAGTTCCAGTTTCTCTTTGAATTACCGAGTTTCTTACAGGGTTAGGAATAACTGTAACCTTATCCCCTGAAGTAGGGGCCAGTAAAGACATATCCGAGAATAGACTTACAACAGAGGCTTCCTCTTCGTTTACTATCAAGGCCTCTCCGTTCAGACCGGACTTCCTGGACTCTACAACTGACCATCCGACATGTCTCTTATGGAAGTTCGAATATAGTCTATGGTTCAACCCGACTGGGGCAGTTATATATCTCGTTCCTAAGGAATCTACGAAACCGAATGTAGTCTGGGAGTCTTGGGCAGTGAAGTAGTAGGTGTTCGAATTGCTGAAGAACACAGAAGTCGTACCGCTCGCGTCAACACTCTGCGTACCGCTCGCGTCAAAATACAGCGCTGCACCCCTCCTAAAGCTCGATATCACCGAAATGTTCCCGGGAGTTTTGGACCCTAGGATAATAACACTTTCCCCTACCTGAGCGGATGGGATTGTTAAGGTATCGCTAGAGATCGTGTATTGAGTAGAGTTTAACAGAAGGCCGTCTAAGAATACTAAAGATTCTGCGGGGTTGGGTAGGTCTAATAAAACACTTCCGAGGTCGTACCCTACCACAACCCCGTCTGGAGAGGAAACCACGTATTCCAAATATATCCAATCCTGTATGCTGTAGTTCCTCACGTTACATACGGAAACGGATTCTCCTTCTTTTGTAATAAAATCTACAGTGAAAGTATTACGTGCAAAGCTTACTAATCCTTTAGTAAGTAAGGCCCTGCCCTCATGGAACAGCAAGAACTGAGAGTCCTGAGATTCCTGAGTCACGTATCTATAAAAAGGAACCATTATTCAAGCGTGCTTATAGTTAGATTGCCTAGTAACGCTACTTCGTTCCAAAGGAGGAAGACGTCTTGGGATGGTAAGTTGATTCTTACGTTATCTACTCCATCGATCTCACGGAGTTCTGCGTTAAGGTCGGACATCTTTACATATCTAGTGCCATATCCACTATCTTCCCCCACTTTCGGGTTTATCAGAGACGTGGTTATTCTCTCTACCTCGTTTAATGTATCGCTACTGTTTACGTACTCGTTTAGTTTCACTGACAGATCTATATCTATCAGAGATATTGTTGGGTCAATAAACTTTATTACGGGAGTGAAGTTTTTCCTCGGCTTTAATAAATAGACTAAAGAGTCCTTCTCGGTCTGAGTCATACCGTTGGTGTAAAAGAAGTAAAAACCGGTATAGGAATAAAGCTTGGTTCCTAGAGTGAACCCCCCATAAGTATTCTGGTAGCTTATGTCCCCGTCTGATAAGTCAATCATAAGATGAGCTGCTTTAATTCCCCCGAGAGATATAGATCCGGATCCGTAAGAATCGTAAAACTCAACAAAGTATTGGGAATAAACTTTCGGAGTCACAGCTGTCGGGTCTTGAAATTGGTGAAGAGTGTTGAGCGACACCTCCACGGCCCCATTAATTCCGGGTTCTGGAATGTTTAGTAAGTCGGTTATGTTGTCAAAATATGGGTTATTAATTTGATTCCCGATCGTAAGCACTGTGGTAGGATCAGTTACACCTTGCTTCAGAGCGTAGTCGCTAGGCCAACCGAAAACCTTCATAGTCTTAGGAAATGCCCTACCAGACGCAGTTATTTGGTTGTTGGCTCTAAGGACTATAGAACCCAGTATTGCTGTCTCGTCCGGCATTTGTAACTGGAGGATTACAGAATTCGAGATGTCTGGTTGCCTTGTCGTCTGCCAATATTGGCTGTTATCAATTGCATAGATCCAGCTCGCGTCGTAATTAACGGGATTACCAGGATCCTGTTGCTGCGGTTGAATGTTTGATACAGGATAGGTCGGGTTGGTGTTGTTATTGGGGTTGTCCGAGAGAGTAAAGTTAACAAACCCTCTAACCTCGTTAGGATATGAGGGGCTGGTTAACCAACCATAACCTCTGTCGTCTACATACGTCTGAGACCGAGGTATGTCGTCGTACATCCAATTGACTGTGTTTGAGAATGTTCCCGGTACGTAGTCGTCCGTGGTCGGAACTTCGACGAATCCTGGAGAAGGTAGTGTAGGCATAGGTTGGTTCGGGTAACGTAGTACGTTCTTGATCGCAGATATATAAGCTCTATTCATAAGAGTGTTGTCTGAGTAACCTAATAATTGAGCCATCTCGTATTCCCCCCAGGCCTGGGCAGCAATAAGAGAATTGTTTAATTCGAGGATCCTGGCACGATAATCGTTTCTCGTTACACACCTATCCGCTGCCGCGAATAATTTAGGGGACGACCATTTGACTACGTCTGGAGAAGGTACGTTAGTACCTCCCAGGGCAGAAGTTATAGTAACGGAAGTAGGATCTAGGATAAGTCCTGGAACTCCCGAGGATAGTTGGACAGGAACGCCTACTTGCAGAATATTCCCAGATTCCCCTATATTTTCGAAGTACCTCGCCGTAACTAGGCTCCCAGAAGAAGAAGACAGCCCTAAGGACCCATTACCGAACATAATGTAAGATCTACCGTCTCCGGACGTTCTGAGGAAGACAGAATTCCTCATCTCATCTAATCTATAAGATACAAACTCAACCACGAAGGGAATTACTGCTCCGTTAGAGAAGATCGAGACGTCGGAGGTTATGTCTGTTTGGAACCCTGAGGAGAAATAAAATCTCTCAAAATCTTTACCTTGAGCAACGAAGTCAGTCGTCTGGATTCTGCCTTGTTTGAGTTGTACGTTTATCGTATTTAGGAAAGACGCCCAGTTAATTGGGTTGGGGTTATAGAATGGTTGTCCGTTAATCTGGAACTCACTAAATTGCGGGATAAAGAAGGACTGACCAGTGGATTGAGAGCTCTTCACAAGTCTAACAGTACATGCGGCAGCTTTGGATCCTGTTTGGTAATTTCCTAAAAAGTCTGCTAATCTATAGATCACTTGGGGGTCTACAGCGTCCTCAAGGAAGTTATTATTAACTGCCGAGACTGTTCTATAGGAGAGCATCGCGCCGTAACCAGACAATAGGTCTAGGATGTATTGGGATGTGGCAGAAGGGTGTATCGAAGAAAAGCTAGGAGAGACATTCAACAGGTCTTCGGAAAGCAGATTCCTTAGTGCGTTGAAGTCTGTCGATGGGTCGTCGACCCTTATTGTACTAATCCTTTCTTTTTCAAGTGTAGGCATCTAGGCACTCCTATCGGACAGCGTAAAGCTGTAAGGTTCAACTTCGGGGTCGTACAATACTAACACAGAGTATGCTTTCTGCTCTGGTTGTGGTGTTACGTATATATCAGACACTAGTATATTCAAGTCCGAGTCCATTCGCAAGAAATCGTGGTACAAAGTAAGTCGGAGAAACCCCGCATTCTCTTCTGTTATTGGCCTGAAGACGAAATCCCAAGCACCAGAACCGAACCCTCTATTGAAGAACCTCGACCCCCTTATATTTCCGACGACGTTAGCAATTCTTCTCTGTATAGCAATATTACCGCTAACTATTAGGGGTTGCGGATCGTCGAAAAAGAAAAGATTTACGTCTTGTGAGTCCATAATAATTCGTTATTTAGAACATTTTGCGCTAGTTTAAGTAGATTTTCGTTGCTTTAATTCTTAGATTCCCTTCAGTGTCGCATTGGACAGACTCCCCGTTCTGCCCAACGAACCCATAGGATCCGTCCGGTATTGTGCTCGACCCATCATCTAGTTCCCCGACCATTAGAGGATTCATAGGGTCGTTATTCATGAACACAACAATAACTCTCGACCCAATGTTTATTGAGGACCTAACTCCCGACCCGTCCCCTGATCCGAAGAATGGGGATTTAAGCCGTAATGCCCAGGGACACTCTTTGTCTTGTAGACCATCATGCAACCCGTCTACTCTGATCCTACATCTCTGCTTGTTCACAGGGTCTATATTATCTAGTACTGCGGCAGACATATAGCCGTCTAGGAAAGGATTAATCTTTCTGTCTTCGTTATAGAGCATTACAACATGTCCTTAGTGTTAGAGAAGAACCCCTGAGAGGTTAACTCGTATATAACCTCGCACTCATCCACCCTAAACGTGGTCTTTATAAGAGTGATTAGGTGAGGCCCTGAAAACCTATCCGATCTAACACCTTCAACCAAATCAGCTCGGAGTTCGGCTTTACTCCCTAAAGTTATCTCCGGCTGTAAAAAAGAACTCTGCAGAGTTATTCTCCGGTTCCATAAGGCGCGTCCTCTCTGGTTATGGTTCTCCGCAAAATACATCTTAGGGTGGTCGTTTCCAGCATTCAGTTCGTAATTCTCCACGTTCACGGTACTAGCGAAGTTCTTATTTATATTTAGGGATGCCGAGAACTTAACATAGTTTTCTGGGTGTATAGGAGAATTTTTGTTCTCCAGAGCGTCAAATATCAGGAAGTCCGTTCCGTAACCTTGGTATACGTTATCAACTCCAAAGTCAGAGTTGACTTTATAGCTTATATAGTGGACTAAACCAGACTTTCTTGGAGAAGTGAATATTCCTGGTTCAAAGCTAGTGTTTGAACTGTTTTGCATTGTCCTGGTTAAATTATTCAACGTTATGTTCTTACGTTTGTCTATGTACCATATAAACACAGATAGATCGTCGGAATAAGCGTGGTCCGCTACAAAATTCAAGTAGTCCAACACCCGCTGGTTCCCCGAACACCAGGCTTGTCGATCGTTCGTAGAGGACCCGACATAAGACAGACCTAAACCCTGTGCTACGGTCTGAAACACAGAGCTCGATGTGTATACCCCGCTGTAGGAGGAGTTCACAACCCAGATACCAGGAACGTCTAACCAACCTAAGATCCTCGTTGTAACCAACCCTGTTGCTCTATCTACATCTGAGGTTTCTGACGAAGCTCTAAATTCCCAACGGGATTCAGTCGAGTTCTCTTCAATAACTATCGACATCCCATCCCTGATTGGGTTTGATTCGACGTAAGAGGCCTTCATAACTAAAACTATATCTAGTTTAGGTATGGGGTTGGTTACATCTTCGGTTATAGTTATGTAAGAAAGCTGCCCCGAATCCTCGGTGTACTCATCTCCCGCTAGGAAGATCTTTAAACCATACATCTTCTGAGAGATAAACATTTAGGGGTCCTAGAGAGATATTATTGTTCCGGAGTTAAAACCAGAGTTGGGGGATATGTTTAAAGTTTCGGCGAACTGAGAGATATCAGAAGCTAGAGGCATTAATAACCTTGTGCCCGGAACTAGCTCTGTAAAAGGGTCGTTTATTCCGTTCACCAAACAGACGAACCACCAGTAAGACATAGTCCCGTAGTACTTGAAAGATATCAAATCTGGGGTATTTTCCTCTAGATTAGACACCACTACTTCCTCTAGAGTAGAGGACAGTAGGTAGTCTCTCAAGACTGAAAAAACTCCCGTAGCGAATGCTATCTCGTATTTTCCAGTCTCCGGGTTCCTATAAGAGGAAAGGTAATCATCTAGAGACAGACGTGCGTTTTCATCCATATCACTTCTCCGTATATAGATCTTCTGGTTGGTTGAGATCTACCCCAGTCACACTCTTCACTGCAGTTTTAAGAGCACCTAACAGCTTATTACCTCCAACTTGCGGAGTCCTATCTGTATTTGGTTGGTCAGGTTTTACGTTATACATCTTATCCAACTGGTCTTGAGTTGCTTGATATAGACACTTAACAGATATAGATACCTCGCCAACAACAGGCATAGAGAAACGAGAGTCTCCCGAAGATGATCTAGCGAAATTATTATAAAACTTAACGGCAACACTCTTGACTATAACGTCGTATAGAGTTAGTATGTTTCCAACCTGGATAGTTACGTTCCTACCTCCTTCTGCGGGCAAGGACCAAGGGCTTCGGGTTTTAGGTTTGATTTCCAGAAAGGAAGAAGCAGACTCACGTCCCGAATTTATCGTGCTTTGGATCTCTTTAGACATACTTGATCCTATCGGAGACGGACCAGGTGCTATTAATGCTCCTAAGGTTTCACTCTCTTTTGGTAGAGCTAGCTTCATAAGACCTCTAGCTTGGCTTTGCATGGTGCGAGCTTGGGTTTCGTTATCCGCTGTTAGATACACTTTGAAATTAAACTCGAAGGGGGTCGATTTCTGCCAGACTTGGAGATTGTAATATTTGTTCTTAGCTACGTTAGCGGTTCCGAGTAGTTGGTTTATCCCTCCAAACAGAGCTCCAGAACCCCCACCAGACAAGGCTCCTGCTCCGAGTTGATCCATTACATCTAAATCTTCATAGATGGATTCTGCCTTAAGCTCAATACCTTCTCTCGGAAGTACTCCAACAAAGTCTAGCTTGGGGAGCTTCTGAGCGGCGCTCGCTTCGGCTGTTAAAGTAAACGTAAAAGAAGACGAACCCGTAGGAACTTTCGATGCAGCTACCTTCTTATCTTCTCCCGCAAAACCGCTCCCTAACCCGAGATTAGCTAGACTTACAACCATTACCTACCTCCTGTCCCGTCTAGTGGACGAGGGTTTGTGGAAACGTTGGAATTCTTGACAGCCACGTTTATGTTCTGTACGTTGCCTCCGTGAGCTTTAACTCCCATTAGGAGTGCCTCTCTAGTAGCCTGGGTTTGAATGCTAGACTCTGTAGGCATCTGCGAGGTCTGTAATTCTTCTTGGCTCGAGCTGTAGGCTGTTCCTCCGTCTAAAAGAGAAGTCATGTTGTGCTGTTGTACTGTCGAAGCACCCTTCTTAAGGGATGCGAACTCGGCCATCGTAAATTCTCGTAAACCGTGAGATCTACGTTGCGTGTTCTCCGCGTCGAATTCTTCTCTGCGGACTCCTAATTCCCGAGCTTCTGCTCTAGAGTCGTATTCTTCCTGCGAGATACCCCCCATCCAGCTAGGGAGCCACAACTGGATCCTATCAATAACTCCCCCGAAGAATTTACCAACAGCGGTAAAGGCGTCTCCGACCTTCCCTAACGCGATCTTCATACCCTCAACAAAGCCGTGCTCTTTAAAGAATTCGTAAATCTTGTACAACCCATACCCAACAGCAGCTACAGCGGCAATCTTCAATCCTAGAGGAGTCAAGGCCGCTGCCAGACTCTTAAGCGCTAACTTCAGACCTCCTCCCAGCGCAGCAGCAAGCCACTTCAGAGGACCTAAGACGGCTCCTATAGCTCCCGCCAGTATCGCACCAGCCCTCTTAATATAATCCCAGACGGTTTTCTTCTCTTCTTCTGGCTTCCCTTCTCCTCTATCCATACCGAAGAGGTGGTCCCGGATATCTAACACGGCCCCCGTTAGTTTTCCTTGTTGTTCCTCCTCCTTAGCTTTCTCGGCATCTTCTGCGGAGTCTTCTCCTTTCCCTCCTTTCTTCTTATCGTCCCCCTTAAACCACCCAGCTATCGCAGACCCAGCGCTCCACACAGCAGCGAATGGAGCAGTTATGGTCTTAGCGATATTCTTGACAGCTCCTCCCCAGGCCCTGACGGTATCGACGATTGGAGCTTTCATCTCCGTGAAGAACTTTATAAAACCATTTCCTAGATTTCCCCAGAAATTTTCAGGTTCACTTTCTTTTTTAAGATTGTCAGCTTTTATTGTGTTAGAGGAGTCAGAACTTTCTTCCTGCTTCTGAGAGAGAATACTAGCGATCTTATCTAGAGATTCTTGTTGCTTGTTCTCGGGTTTGTCCGCGTTCTTCTGAGCCCTTCGAACGGGAGAATGTCCTCCAAAATCTAACTGGATCTTAGAGTCCTTTCCGATCAATACTGCAGATGCGCTAGCCACTATTCTTACTCTGTTCTATCTTTTCTTGTTCTTTAGTTAGGTGTTCCACGTGTTTCTTGTAAAACCAATCAAACTCGCTGAAGTCCATCATCTCTAACTGGTTCCTCGGTTGGTGTAGATGGTACATTAAAAAGTATTCTCTGCTTAAGATACTCTCGATGGAGAATGTCGGGAAAGAAGTTTGTTAGTGTGACTTCGTATTCAACACTAACTCCCTCCTTACACTTGTAGCAGGAGAAGTCTGCGATCTTATTAACACCCCACGTATAGAGAGTTTTGAAACCTTGGATGGTAAAGAAGTCTTCTGTTGAGAAGTTCCCTGCTTTGTAAGACTTGTATAGGTCGTCGATAGTCTTCCCCTCTCCTAAGCAAGCCAGGTCTAACAGGACCCCTTTAATAGATCTGTCTGGGTCTTTAATCATCCTTTGCTTCAGGTAGGCGTCTACATCGAACTCGTCTTTAACCTTCTGAGGTCTGATGGAGATCAGTTCCCCGTTGGAGAGCCTTACTTGAGCGTGTAGAGGGTTAAACTCTTCAGGAATGTCTATGTACTTCAATTTATCTGCTGTTAAATCAGACTTGTTCTCCGCACCACACTTACAGGTCCAAGGCACAACGATTGGGTAGCTAGGGAATGTCTGAACCCTCAACCACCACATAAGGTACCAGAAGTCGTCAGTATATAGCTCGAACAGGTCGTTGCTGACTGCGTCGTTCAGCAGTTGGACAATACCCTTAATATTGTCTCCGTGAGTGAGAGCCGCTAGCTTCTTAACCTCTAGCTCTGTTAAGGTCCTTCCTGTCATCTCCTCCTTGTAAAAGGCATGTCCGGGTAGTTCAATCTTAAGTAGTTTGTCTTTTACATCCATAGTAGATTCCTCTCGTTATTATATTAGTTGGGTAAAACCTTCTGAAATTAAGTCGGAAGCAGAGAACAGTGCTCCTCCGTAGAGCCTTCCGATCGTCCTTCCTACTTGCTGAGGGACGGGATACATTGCGTCTATTGCAAAGTTTACACTTAACTTAACTCTGTCTGGTTTACCTGAGTATTTGAGCTGCAAACTCTCTCCTCCCTTAGGCCATATCCCGTCTAATTTTATCTTAATAGAGGGAAGAGCAATAGGCGGTATTTTTATCTTAAGGTCTACGCTTCCTAGGCCGACCTTAGACGTTATGTTAGAAGCGACATTGCTTAATTTATCTAGGCGGAGAGTCTTGTTTATTGTATTGGTTACTTGATCAACAACCCCCCCGATAAGCCCTCCAGCTAACCCAGAGACATCAGGCCCGTATATATATATTACTGCGTTGCGTTTGTAGTCATCAGCGTACCCAAATAGGTGGGTTCGTGGATCTCGAACTAGACGTTTCCACTCAGCAATATAGTTTAGAGTCTCTCCTGAGATATCTACGTAAAACACAGCAGTTAGAGAAGCGTTCTTGATGGCAGATGCGTAAAATATGTCTCTAGACCCGTAAGGGATCTCGTGGTACTCAAATGTAGGGAAGGTTATATTGACGTCTTCCACGATCGGTGAATAACCGTTTATGGTTGGGAAGAAAGCTTCGAATCGGTCGTTGCGGAGAGCATCTGCAATTCCAGCAACCGACTCCTGGTTCCAGAATCTCAACATAGTAGATTTCCTATATTAAGACTCTATTCCCAATAGTCGTAGGACCAGGTGATTGTAGGAGCTACAGCCTCCCCAGAGTTCGAAGAATCAAATCCGTTAGACTTGTAAGTCTCAGGCCACAGACCCTTAAGAGACTTAACAACGATGTCGTTAAAGTCTCCGTCTATGATCGATATACGGGCCGAAGTCTTATATGCTCTCGAAGGTTGTATCACTCCAGTGATTGGGTTGTGAGCAATATTAGCCCACGCCGAGAATTCCTGGTCTACGGTTGCATCCCAAGTCTCGACCATAGAGGTGTTCCACGCACCAGAACGGTCTTGGATCGCTGCATCTGTGCGTTTTATAGCTCCTAATGTTACCGAGGTCTTGGTGAATTGGTATCCGGGGTAATCGTAAGCCGTACACTGTAGTTCGAAGTTCTCTGCGTTTATAAATCCACCACGAGTTTCTGCCAGAACCATGTGGAACATAAAGCGCTTCAGAGGATCCGTCATAGATTGGACTTTCTGAATTTCTGCTATTGCCATGTTAGTAATCCTATTTATTACTAGTTAATGTGATTTGGTTAAGACTCTTACTAACTAACTCAATTAAGACCAAAGCATAGGTAAGCGACGATAATGCAACTTATCCTTCTTCAGCTCTTCTTCGAGGCGGTCGACAGTCTTTTGCAGTGCTGATGTGTCGACTGTAAAGTCGGCAGTCAGAGTGCTCGCTGTCCTAGAGGTTATAATAGAGTTAAGAAACTTTACTGCGCATAATTTAGCGAGGAATTCTGTGTGGTTAGGTTTGACATATTCCCACCTGTCCTGGAATCCAATAGCGTAATCTACTACACACTGCCCTATTGTAACAGGGAACGTGAAGTTAACCTGGTTATTGACTCTATCTATCTCGTACTCTACTTCTCCAGTCACTAAGTCTGAGATAGAGTTCATAGCTACCTGCTTGAGAGGATCAAAGATTGATTGGTTAGATTGTGTGCCTACGTTGAATCCCATAAGGAACTGATCAAAGCTGTATAGACCTAGGTTAAAGGTACCAATAGCCACGTCAGTACGCACGATTCCTAGGAAATATGCATACTTGCGATGCCCTTCGGGTATTCTCGCTAGGATCTGCTCAAATGGAACAACACGAGACGGAGTATTGACTCCGGATATATATTCAAAGGTCCTTATTATATATGGCTGGCACCTAAAGTAATCCATAAGACCTAGAGACATAGCATCTTGCATAGTAGTCTCTTCCCACTCAGCCATACCTAAGATATTAGCACCAAGCATGAGTCGGAGATTTTTCTCTACGATCGGCTTTATCTCTGGAGTCATCTGGAATATATTATTGGACACGTGATCGAAACCTAACAAGAATTAGCTAGGATTTAGAACCTTTTATGTAGGGTGTCTAACTTACAATAGTTCTAGCATACACATGTATATGTTTGATTTATTATTGAACAAAGGAGTGTTGTGTGCCCAAAACAAAGTGGACTGAGGAAGAGAGACAAAAAAGAATCGCAGCAAATGTTGCGAAGTGGGGTGTTCCCTGGCCTGCATCTAGTAAGGCCGTTAAGGATAAAGTCAAGCAATCTAATTTAGATAAATACGGGTATGAATCTCCGCTGCATAACCCAGAGATACACAGAAAGTCAAAGGAAACAGTTCGAAGAAAATACGGAGTTGACAACATCAGCCAGGTAGAGGACATAAAAAGAAAGAAAGAGGCAACTTGCTTAGAGTCTACAGGGTATAAGTACACGTACGAGAATCCAGAAATATTGAAAAAGGCGATTATACTAAACTCTACACCAGAAGCTCTAAGAAAGAAAGAAGAGACATGCATAAAAACCTACGGGAAAGCTTACTGGAGACAAACAGATGAAGGTAGGAAGATGTCTGGGGACCAATGGAAAATTCCGGGAGTGAAAGAGCGAACTATTGAGACTAGGAGAAAAACCAACATTGAAAGGTACGGGTCAATCAATTTCCTAACTTCTCAGGAAGGTCTCAAGAAGATAGATGAAGCATACAAGAAAATGGAGCTTGATGGAAAATCGTATTATTCCTCTAAAGTTGAAAATGTCTGGTTGGATAATATCGGAGTTCCCGATAAAGAAGAAAATAGGCAAGTTACAGTCAATCACAGGTTAGTGGACGGGTATTTAAACGACTCCAAAACTGTTTACGAGTTTAGCGGAGATTATTGGCATGGAAATCCTCGGAGCTTTCCTGAAAAATCGGACAAGTTTTTAAAAACTATCGAGAAATTATGCTATCTTAAGAAGTCAGGATACAGGATTATGCATTGTTGGGAATCTCAGTATTACGACAACCCTAGTTTCGTGTGTGAGTTTTCCGAGGAATTCTTCAAAGCGTATCCCTGGGAAGATCTAGTAAAAGTTTATGACATGATTTTTGTAAACAAAACGAAACTGTATGCCAGGAATCTAGACATTAAGAAACTTTCCGAAGAAGATTGTGAAGACTTTCTCAAGACACACCACTTACAGAATTCTTGCAGAGGTCAGGAAGTTAGGTTAGGTTTATTCGACGAAAACAATCTTATACAGGTCATAACTTTCGGTAAACCTAGATATAATAAGAAAGTAGAGTGGGAGCTACTCAGACTCTGCACTAAATCGGGATATGCTGTGGTTGGGGGATCGGAGAAGCTATTCAAACACTTCTCAGAAACATGTTCTCCAGAATCTGTAGTCTCTTATTGCGATAACTCTAAATTTGGTGGTGAGGTTTATAGACGTCTCGGGTTTAATTTAAAATCTAAAGGGTCCTCAAACAAACACTACTACAACGAAGAAACAAAAAGACATATAACGGATTCTTTGTTGCGTCAACGGGGATATTCCCAACTTCACGGAGACAGTAACTATGAACTTGCCAAAAAAGGAGAGTCTAACGAAAAGTTAATGCTGGAGAACGGATACAAAATTGTTTACGACGAGGGTCAGTCTACGTGGACATGGGTTAGAGAAAATTAAGCAGAAGCGTCTACCAGCAGCAGAGGTGTTTTAGGTTGGACAACTCTGCACCCATAATCAAGTCTAATAAAATCCAGGGATTCTGATTCGTACAATGCAGTAAGAGTGTTTGATTGTCCAATCGACAAACCTTCTTCTATTACGGCATTAACTTCAAGGAGTAAGTGTCTAGAGTTCTTCATCTTTCCACATCTTCTCAGCAATATCTAAGGAGAACCTTTTCTGCTTGGGGGTAAAAACCCATCTTTTTCCAAACTGATTATTAATCCAATCCATTGGAGTATTCTCTCCAATCTCTTCCGACATAGCGCACCAATCAGCTACGGCTTTAATCAAACATGCATCAGGCATCCCTCTGCAGTCACACATCTTAACATTTTTAGTTCGATCTTTAGCTGTCCAATCGTAATCAACTTCTGGAGCCCAAAATTCAGGATGGTGATCTTCAGTCAGTATGTGGTTGTAAGTAGCTAAAGCCATTGCTTTTTCTTGATCTTCGTTAGGTTTGAATCCGAAATTATACTTAGCGTTGATCAGAACGTATGGACCCCAAAAATCTTCCGTAAACTTACTTAGATCATGATTAGTATTATCTCTTTCAGGGTAAATTACATCCATATATTTTTTATATAGACCTATGTGCTTCTTAGTGCGCTCTCGAGCGTGGTTCTCCCACTTAACCCAAGTTTTCTCAGGGATACCAAAAGAATTATTCACCACTACTAAACCCCTCAATCTTGTGGTTATGTCTAGATCTGCCTTCTATCTGTCTCTTGTTCTGCCAGCTTGAGATCCATCGATGGTATCCAACTACTCTAGTACAATAATCTATGTTGTCGCTTCCGCATTTAGGACATCTAGCAGGGGAGTGCCAGTAATTTATATCTTGATGTTCGCAATTACCGCACCTAGAGGAAGGGATGTTGAAAGTCACGTAGTTACAACCTACCTGGGCTGCATAATCAAGAGTCTTAAGGTACTGTTCTTTAGAGAGGTGCTCCTCTAAGTTTAAGTGGCAAGCAGAACCTCCGTCTAGAGACTCTACTACACCATCTCCGTGCATACGCATCTTTTCGAAAATCGAAAGAGAGGTATCTTCTGGGCGGAAGAAGTAAGAATTGTAAGCTATATCACTTATTCCTTCGTTACAGTTCACAAATTCTATGTTTTTTATATTACTTTTCATACTTACCTCGTTAGTTTTAATTTATAGTTTCCGCAGTCTTTGAATATTTTAAATCCATTATCTCTCATATTCTCTACTTCAGTTTTTACAGGGTCAAATATCGGGAGAATATCTTTAAGTTTGTGTTTCTGATACTTGATTCGCGATTCTAGATTCACAAAATCCTTAGTGTAATAGTAATTTGGGTCAGTTGTATCACATAACTTGAACCCCACTTTTTCATAGCTGTGGGGGGTAGAAAATCTTCTATCTGCAAAAGTCTGTATTTCTCTCACATGTGGTTTTTTATCTAAAAAGTTCTTCAATAATTTACTCAACCCTCCTAAGACATTAGTGTTAAGTTTTGAACAACTCCTATACAACTCTGTAGATGAGTTTCCATTTCGGGAAAATCTCGAAACACCGAATCCGCAAACAAAGACCAATTCACTCTTATAATATAAACCCAACCTAGTACTTGAGGGAATATATCCATGTAGGTGGTTTTTCTCTAGGAAATTTCTATAATCTTCAGTAGATAATTCCTTCACTTCACACTTTCTTGCGTATATCCTGTCTCTGCATAAACCTAACTTAACTCTTATCATAGACTTTACAATTTCAGGCTTTAAATTGTATTCGTTATCTAAAAAGTGAATTACTCTCAACCCTGCGCATTCTGCTAATTGCGTTTTACGTAGTAGGTGTTGAGATTCCTCTCTCTGATCTTCTGTATGCCAGTATATTCCGTTTAATTCTATACCTATATTCTTTTCCGGAACTAATAAATCTATCTCTAAATACCTACCCTTGGAACCCAGGACAGTAGATCTGTCGTTCGATAGTACACTGACTCCTAGATCTTGAAGAAAATTCTTTAAATCAATTTCCCACTTAGTATGGTGAGAGCTTAAACAAGCAGGACATCTAATTGCGTCTACTTGATAAAAATCTTGAGAGAATGTTAGGGAATGCTCTTTACAGAAAAACGAAAGAATTTTATAATTAATATAATCTTCCCTAGGAGACATAAGCTCAAGTCCTAAATTTGATACCTTCTTTAAGAATTCTTCATAATTATTTTCCCTTAGAGATCGTTTAGCTGTGTCTTTATTTTTTGGATCTTGAATCCAATTTTCAACACCATATCTGTCAATGTTAGTTTTCTTTATCTTCTTCTTCACATCCTCTGATTTAAATGGATTATCTACGCCTATTGTATTTATCCAATCTTTTTTCAGAGAATTTCGATCCAGCAGATAGTTATCAAAACCTCTATTTTGTCTACTAGTTGCCGCGCGCTTTTTATCTAAGATTTCCTTGTCTCTACGCAAGGTTTCTTCTCTGTTTTCTTTAACTTGAGGAATATTATAAGGGTTATTTACTCCATACGATCTAAAAACGGAATCCATATGTCTTTTTTTAATCTCTTCACAATTCATAGGGTTTTCTGAACCGTACTTGCTTAAATTAGATTTTTTGTACTTATTCAAGAGTTCTGTAGAGGAGTTTCCAATCCCTCCATATTTCTCTAAGCAGGTGTGTTTGGTTTTTTCTCTTACAGAAGGGTCTTGACCAACATTTTCAACACCTCTCTTTAATAAGTTAGTTCTTTTAGTTTTTTCCAAACATTCTTTAGATCCAAGAAACGATTTAGATCCATATTTTTTTAAAAAAATTTCCTCTTTTAATTTACTAACAGCAGGATTATGACTAGGATTTTTATAACCTGTCCTCTTAAAGTACGTTTCTTTCATCCGATTTAATGTGAATTGAGATCCGCAATTATAGCTGCAAAATTTTTCTGAAGTATACTTTCGACCTGTCCCGCTGTCGTTTTTAGTCCAAGAAGGTTGTCCTGGTAAGCGTACGTAACTATTTTTACAATTAAAGCAGATAGTGCTCTTGGGACAGATTTTCGACTGGTATTGCAAGTTCTTTTCCATTTAGGTCCTTTACTAATACTGAATCTCCTGAATTTACAACACGAGATGTTCCATCGTTTAGAGTAATTATGAAGTGAGGTTTTCTTACTATTAAACCATCTTCCTTATCTTTAGAACAATTTATAACACCAAGACCCTCCGCAGGAACAAATTCAGTATTGAATTTTACTCCGTATTTCTTGCCCGCTATCTTGTTCAGCTCGCCTATCTTACCTAAATTGTCAATACAGAATTTTTTATACTCGTCGTTATCCGAGACTCTAATACCTAAGTATTCAGCGGCCTGCACGAACCCATTAACTCCCACAGTTAAGAACTGTCTAGACAGGGAGATAAACCCAGCGTCGTAGACAGGCAACATCTTCCTAGCTAGATAGTATTCTGTAACTCTACGGTAGGACACGTGGAACTTGTGTATGTAATTTACAATCTCCTCTAGGTCGTACTTCTTCTGTATTAGTCGATTGAAGTTTATTGTAATAACCGAAATGGACCCAGTAGCTAACCCACCTCCGCCCATAGAGTGGGAGAACTGGTTCTTGTCTAGGGTGTTACGTAATCTACAACACGAGCTGAGGGAACTCACATCTTTATCACTATATATAAAGAACGAAGACCCTTCAGATAACTCGTGGGCCATCCAATCGGCGTAGTCTCTATCTCTGAGAGTGTTTGTGCTTGTATCTATCAGGGCCGCCGAGGTCAAGACGGGGAAAGTTAAGGTTCTCCCTTTCAGACGTTCTTTCCTAAACCAAGGCATGAAGAATTTCTGAAGTTTATGAATAGAGTTGTAATTCGGAGTGCGAAGTTTGTTGAATCTAGCCACTTCCGACCTAACCTTAGCCTCAACCAGGTCCAAGTCTTCACAGGATAAGTCGGTTTTTCCGTAGAGTCCTAGGGATCTTAGGGATTTCTTCCGCAGACATTTACGCATAGAGTCCTTGGAGTACGAGTCTAGATCTGGGAACTTAAACTGATTAATCCTAGATCCGTCATCTTGTAAATCGCCCCCAAACATACCTTCGAAGTAATGCTTGTCGAAGAAAGAGATGTTCCAGAACACAGACTGATACCCTCTATTACCTGCCGGATGGTTAATACCGTAGATTATTGTCTGCAGGTGATTCTCTATCTCGCTTTTATGAGTCTTAAGATAGTCGTCTCCGTAATCCAACCGAGCAAAGTAATCGAAGTAGAGTAAGAAGTCTGGGGTAGCGACAGCACCCGCGAATTGAGAAGACACGGCATATATGTAATTTACAAAGGCCCCGCAGAAAGAATCCAAGTGCATAGGAGCTTCAGATTCTCCCCCCAACTTAGTAGTTCCTGACCGGAGGAATTCCTCGGAGTTCATAGCGCAACAATAAGGTATGCCCGGGGAGATTGACTCATCATGCTTGTAGATCACACGATCTTCGAGGAGCTCGTTGTATTTATCAGATACCTCCTTACCCCAATCCTTCTCTATCTGTTTACTTACGTAGTACCTGTTAAACTGCTTTTCGAGCTCCTTGCAAGACTCCGAACGCCACGTTGCGATATTCTTACATGAAACGTTAGCATTGGCGTCTGTTGCGCTTCCAGAGGCCGTATTCACCGCTTCTGCAAAGGTCTCTGCGTACTTAGCCATACCAGCCAGTTGCTCTTCGTTAAATTTTGAGTACATAGCAGATTTTCTCCGATCAAGTTGGTTTTAAATTAGATGTTGGTTTTCCAGAATTTGTGAGTTATATCTAGGTTTTTAGACAAGTCCCACAGTCTCTGATTCGTAGTGTTGGAGGTAATAGGTCCCAAGCTCTCTTTATAAGAACCTACCTTCAGATACCTAAGGTATCTACGTAAGTAAGGAGAAACTTCCTCCTTGGTCTCCACCCCCGTGTATAGAGCTAGAGAGAACTGCATGTAGTATTCTTCCCAGACCTCCTCTAACAAGCTTATAAATTCAGGGTCGTGGTCCCCTCCGAAGAACAGTATTGTAGTTATGGGTTCTTTCTCGGTTATCGCGTGGTAGCGTACTATCGATTTAACAGTATCAGAATCTAAGGTTTCTCCTGCCTCTGTTTGAAGCTCGGGGGTGTGACACCCAGGACATTTTCGGGGACATCCGGTTACGTTAAAGAACAAGGAAACCTCTCCAGGAATTTCTTGAAAACAAACACCGTAATTAAGAAACTTTAAGGCCACTATTACTACTTTCTGAAGATTAATAGTAGGTTAGAAACGTCTAACCAAGTTTATTGCAGTGCCTAATTGTATTAGGGACGGGAAGTTAGAAAGCAGTCAATCTTGGGATTGAGAGACTTTTATAGACTGACGGAGAAGTTGGATATGTACGCCTAGATTAATGGCTTTACGCACCTGCTTAGAAACTCCTTCGATACGTGTTTCGGAGAGACCAGAAGCTCTACATATATTACCTAAATCTTCAAGGAGAGATTTAGTTAGAGACTCAAAAGACTCCTCATATTCTTGAAGAGTCTCTCGTATTGACTGTAGTTCTTCTGGATCCATTATGAGAGACCTGTACTTCCGAACTTACCAGCTCCTCTTGAGGACTTCTTATCGAGGTCAGTAAATTCTTCGACTGAGGATACTTCCCGGCACACAGGGCCTTGTATGATTGGTAGTAAGACTCCTTGGACTATCTTCTCTCCGGGATTAATAACGTAGGGGTCCTTTCCGAGATTCCTCAGACAGAGAGTGAGTTCTCCAGTGAATCCTGCATCAACGACTTCGGCAGCGAATTGTATACCTCTTTTAGCTGTTCCTGTCTTATTACAGATTTTAAGCATGTGGTGTTGGGGAACATTAAAATGCAGCCCCGTCTCTATTGTGAAGGTTTCTCCGGGATTAATTATTTTTTGTTCGTAGTCGTCTGGAGTGTATATGTCTATACCTGCATCATCGAAGTGGGCCGAACCAGAAGTCTTGTTAGGTCTGCTCTTATAGATTTCAATCGTAGGTCTTTCCATCTTTTAATTCTCCTCTAAAACATAACCTTGATTATCAGGCCTGCTCCGATAGCCGCCCCTGCTCCTCGAACAATCCACGAAAAGAAAGTTATTACTATATTCTCTATATCGATATAGTGTTCGTCATAAAATTTAACCCAAATCTCTTTTAGCTTCTTCATCGTCGTTTTCCTTTTGTTATAAGTTGTTTACCCAACTGAGAAAGACTTCGTTCCTCGCGTACTTATCTGGAGGGTTCAGGTTAGAGAATTCTTTGCTCAAAACTCCTCTAATCGTAGGGAGTTCGTAGGCTGCGTTGTTAGATTCTGTCAGAACTACTTTTAGAGAGTCTCTATCCTTATTTTCAATAAGTTCAGTTAGGAGTCTTAAACAGCCTTTACGTAGATTAACCCCACGTGGTGCTTTAACCATCCTAGACTGGATCGAAGAGTCTGTCGTTACTTCGTAACCGTCGGTCATCTTTAGGTCGTTTAAATATTCGTAAACATCGAGCTTTCCATACCCTTGCGCTCTAAGAAGGCAGTCTCCTTCAGGTCTAAGAACGTCAACATTCTCAGATTTACTGTTTAGGACGAATATGTAGTAATTTTTATTACTCAAATACGCAAGGGCCAGCAATAAATACTGACCCTCGATATACTCTGGGAACGATTTACGAGACAGCTCGAATGCTTCCCCGAGGTTCATCTAGACGATCTCTTCGACGCCAGGGAAGATGTCCGTGAATGGATAAAGATACTTATAGAATTCTATAGTCACTTCCTTTTTATGCGAGAGATAAGTACGGAGTTTGTCCTCCAGGAGAGCAATCTCCTTAGATACGACACGGAGTTCTTTGGCGTAATCTTCGAATGTAGGATTCTTAATCACACCGACCTTCTTAGCAGTCTTTTTAACTACTTTCTTTTTTGGTTTCTTAGCCATTACAGCACCTCTTTCAGTTTGGTTAACCGGAGGCGTAGAATGGTTGAGTTTAGACTTCCCCGTCTTCGTACTGCGAGAGACCTGTGGTACCCACTACCTTCTTCTCGACTTTCTTGACTTCTTTCTTAGATACCTTATCAGCTTCTTTCTTCTCAAGAATCGTCTCTGCAGTTTCGATAACTACATCTTTCTTAGCTTTTACCATCGTTACATTCCTTAGTTAATTTAGGTGAAATTAGAGCGAAGATTAGAACTTACAGGATCTAGCTTACTTCCTCGTAACCTTCCATAATCTTCGCTCTCTCAGACTCTAAGTGCTCGTCTTCTGAGATGTCGTCATGTAGATATTGTACCGAAGGTTGGTTCTTGAGGTCTGTAGCTGCCAGATTTAGAGATCCTACGAACGCGTCAGAATGGTCAGTCTTATCCCTAGATCTCGGTTTATTATTCTCTATGCAGAGGGACAGCAGCTCTTTCCTAAGGATAGGACAGTCTCCTGTCTTAACTAGTCCCTCTGAGATGAAAGAGGCTGCTTGTAGATAGGCATCCGCTTTAGTTACCACTGATTGGTACTCTACGGAATCCGCAATACCCATTTTCTCCCATCTCTCTTGCAAGAAACGGCTTTGAAACTGGTCACAGCTTATCCTGGCTAGGTTTATCCCAGCTTTCTCCTCTAGGTCTCTAATAAGGTCCTCTACGTGCTGAATACGTATTCTGTTCTTGGTGGTTATACCTATAACGAAGTCATAAACAAACATCACTTTTCGAGCTTTAGTCTCCGGGTCCTGGTACAGTTCTTTGTGACATATCGCTAGTCCCGCGTAGGATCCCTTAGCCACGGCAAGGTCAAGATGGCCGTATCTCTTCACTTCAGGGTATCTTTTTAACCTAAGGCCCTTAGGGGTTTCCCTAAAGTACGTCTTCGGTATCTGATTGAATAGAGGGGTGTCTGAGTTGTAGTCGTCCCATAGAGTTAGCTCTGGGCACAACCTAGAGTGTTTAAGGGTCTTTAAGTTGTTGAAGGGCTTATTAGACGTGTCCGTGGCGATACCTGCGATATTCTGTATGGCCTCGTTTATGCGTCCCTTGAAGTCGTTAAAATAGAGCATAGGGACCCTGAGCAGTTCACAATGTTCAGGCATGGTGTCGGGTTTTATTAGATATTCTTCGTACTCTTGTTCGGACAGAACTTTGTGAGGGATTATGGAGTTCCCTACGAATACAGGGAATGTTCGTGGGTCCACGTAAAAAGAGGACCCTCTGACCTCCCACTGTTTGGGTCTCAGCACTAATGTGTTTCTATCGTCCAGGGGGATCTCGCTAATATGCTGAGATACTATTGCGTCTTTTACCTTAGCGGAAGACACTAAAGCCATATACGTAAGGTTTGAACCAGCGAACCTAGTTCTTATGCGTTCTTTTATCGACCCTAGTAAGCCAAACGCCTTTTCAGCTTTACCCCCACTAGCCTCGTTAGCTTCGTCCCAGAGAGAAATAAGAATCGCCCTGCCGACCGAGTGTTGAAACTGCGAACCCACAATAATAGATATGTTGTTGGGGAACTTAATGTTCTCAGAAGACTCCTTGTAAGGGATGGGGTCGTCTGGGTTAATAGGCATCAATAATAATTCGTCAGATTTTACCTTAACGAACTGATCGCACATAGACAGCATGGTTTTAAATGGCTGGAGTTGAGTCTCGTCCACCTGAGTTAAGGAAAGTGAAATCAACAACATAGATATTGGGGTGTCTTTAGTTAGACTAAACACAGCGTGGGGGTCCCTCAGACACAATGCTCTGTATAGGGCGTAAAAGCAACAACCCCTAGCAATCGTAGATTTTCCGATACCAATGCTGCCTTCATAGATGCAGTAATTTAGTGGGGAGTTGGGTTGGAAAAACCTCTTAACCATATCGATCCAGTACGGATACCAGGTCTTAGCTTCCTTACCGAAATACTTGCGGTCGGTTAACCACTCTTCTATAGTAGGGACTTTACGGCAATATAAGGCCTGTTTGATCCTATCTATAGGTTCTTGTTGATCCGTTAGGTAAAAGTATAAGGCAACCTTCTTCTCGAGGTCTGGTAATTCGTTTAATCTAGGGAGATCTAAATCTGGTACTAAGTCGTCGTATATCTCTTGGAATTTTTCCGACGAACAATATTCCAATAAAGACTGGATGTTAGAGAAATCGTGTTTTGGGATCTGATATTTATGCAATCTCTAGACAGGATTAGACGAGGTCTCGATTACCTCAACGTCTATTGCTTTCCTCTCCTTTAGGTTCTCTTCTCTAAAGACGTCTACCGCCTCTGCTATTTTACCTACGGCCTTCAACGTAGACACGTCTGCGGTCGGGTGGAGAGCTTTTGGTTCTCCTGAAATTCCTAACCCGACACCTACCCCAACAGACACTGTCGGACCCTTTCCAGTGCCTTTTCGTGCTTTGTAAAGGTCTACTAGTACTTTTCCAGCGGTCTCTAGATCGACTCCCTCTAAGTTATTCTCTATCCTTTTCAGGAGCGCGTCAGCTAGTCGGTCGATCTTGGTGTCTAGCACGGCTTCAGACATTTCGGCAGCCTCTGTAGCCTTCTTCAGCTGACCTTCTTGGAGGGAAGATCCGAAGTCTACCAATGCTTGGAAGTCTCGAGCTATTTTAGCGAGCTGCTTAGTCTCTAGATCTAGAGAGTCGGTTGGAAGGCCGTCCTTTGCCTTCTCTGTCCCGGATAGATCTACAAAATTTACCATTAATTTTCCGACAACTATTAACCTCGTTTAGAAGGCTAACGTCTAGGAGCTCTTTAGGATAGATCCGTACGACGCCACGTCGACCCAGTCTAGATCCATATACCTAAGTTCCCTCCAGAACCCGTTCTTACGAGACCAATCGTATCTAGAGTATATTGTGTTTCCTACTCTAATTTGGGTTATTAAATAATCTTTATGCCAACTAGGTGCTTTGTTAGACTTGCTGAAGCTAGTCTGAAGACAGTTAGTGGTCGTAGTAACGGCTGTTTGTACTTCGTCTGGGAGTAGTTTACCGTCTAAGAAGTCGTTAATTATTTGTAAGTTGTGTTTTATAAACTCAACTTTCTTTTTCTTATTAGCTATACGGTTTAGGTGGTGTCTCGATGTCGCCGAATACCTTCTCGCTCCTCCCCCTTCAATGGCGTAGAATTCTTCGCAATATCCTCGGCCAAATCGTTTAGATTGAGCATCGAAGAAGAATAGGAAGGTTATCTTCTCGTAGTCTGTCTCTCCTCCTTGCTCTCCAAGCATTGCGTCTAGGAGGCATGTACGTTCTTCGTAAGAGATTTCAGAAGAAGAGAAGAAAGGGTTAAATCTAGGAGGTTCTGGAGCTTTTACAACGTATATGGTGTCTTGTTGTTTGTTTATTAATTTTATAGATAGATTGGTGTCTGTGATTTTTAGATACAATCCTAAAGAAATTAGGAAAGAGCATAAAAAATAGGTAGCGTACTTCTTCACTGAAGGTTCTCCAATTATTAGTTATCAGCCAACGATGTAGGGTGAGGGTTTGACGTTAAGTCCGAGAGTAGAGTAGCTTGTGCTACAACTACCAGGACAGTCTGGTGTTATAATTAACATGAGAAGTAGAATAGGTTGTCGATTAACTTTTTAGGAAACTGACGCACTTCTTCATGGAAAACAAATTTATTTATTAGCTTTGCTAGGTTCCTGCTCCCGCAACCAAACTTTTCACTTGACTTTTGGAAAGAAGCAAGCTATAGTTGAAATTATCAAGCAAGGAGAGTTAAAACAAACCAAGCTTGAGTGAAACGAGAAAGAGTTGTAAACAACACACTTCTACAGTTTCGTGTTTTACATCGTGAATAAGAAGATTGTGTAAAAAGAATTTAGGGCGTAATCGTAAAAACCGAAGGGGTGAGCTTCTTTTAGTAAGACATTCCAAGTACGTTTGACCTTGGCCCTAAAAGGGAGGACCCTCGAAAGTCCTCCCGGATCCTCTTTACTAAACCCGCGTCTCCTTGGGTGCCCGCAAGTCTCCTGTTTCTTGCGTCGCTGCCCTCTCCTTTCCTTATTCTCTCGCGGGTTTAGCGAAGAGGCGTGTTCTTCAAGGAACCTCTACAGAGTAATTACATTGCAGAGCGTCTCGTAACCGAGATCAACCCTCATCAATTTACTAAAACAGTCTTCTTATTCCTTCTAAAACCTGTGGCGTCCGTCGTTGAGAATCCTAAGTGATTTAGAGCATTGCGCCTCTCGCCACATTTATATAAGGATAAAAATCTTGAAATTAATGGACGCACTTAAGGCTAAGTTTGCTAAGACTAACTCTACTACCTTTACTTTAAGAGACGACGACTATAGAGAGTACGAGGTGGAGTTCAACGACCAGCTCCGTTGCTTAACCATAACCCCTTCTGACGGGAAGTTCAACGCAAACGTGGATACTCTTAAGTTCTTACTATTTGCTTTGGACAAGTGTAAGAATCCACAAGATTTCGCAGAAAAGCTTAAAAAACTCGTTCCATGAACCTCTCTCAAAAAGGCCAAGAAAGACTGAGGGAGATCTTTAAATCAGAATCTCTAAACGAACAAGTCATCTACAACTACTTCGAGTTCGCTAGAGACCGTCACCAAGCGTACTTGAATCGGCGGGCAGGACTCCCTCGGGGAGAATGGACCGACAACCCAATAATAAGAGAGCAGAGGTTCTGCAACATATTTAGAGAGTACGACAGACTCACTGAATACTACCTAAACCACATAGTTCCTAACTACTCAGGGACATTCCGAGAACTTAACCAGCAAGAACTGATATTTGCGACCACATTCTCTAGGATCTTCAATAACGAAGAGTTCCTTAGAGCCGTAGGTGTAATACGCCTAGACGACCCCGATAAAGAGAAGGAGAGAATACTGGGTATAATCTCGGACAGGTTGAAGAGGAAATTACCAGTATACGCGACTGCTTACTACACTTATGGATGTATGTCCTATAAGACAGGTACCAAAGAACTTGACTCGAAGGCTCACAATACTGTCCGAGGGATGTTTCAAGATTTTGTCCCAAAGCTCCCAGATATTACATGGAAGATCTTAGGGGAAAGAGACCTATACGTTGCACGGAAGCATCTAATGGGTTCGTTTAGGGGGATTGGTGATTTTATATCGATGGAGGTTCTCTACCACTTAACTATGATACCCGTTGATTGGATTAATCTAGATATAAATTCCTGGATGTCTCCAGGTATCGGGCCGAGGATATTCTGCAACTATCTATTTAAGTGTAACGTAGGGAAAGAAACCCTCGCACTATATTCCTCTTCGAAGACGTCAGGAACTCTTATTACGATCTATAAAAACTGGGACGAACTCTGTCGCCTCTTAGATATAGAGGTTCCTTTACAAGATGATGAGAGGATTAACTACTTGGTTGTTGAGAACATTGCGTGTGAAGCTAGCAAGTATCACAGATTTAAGACGTACGGCTGTAAGGGCGGAAGAAAGTTTCTTCCTAGATCTTAAAACAAACCCCTCCGAAGAGGGGTCTTTTTAACTACACTTTAACAACAAAGAAATAATCCAATCAACAGAGAATCAATCGTGTAGCTAAACTTTAGGAGCGTTCAGCATTTCCTGGAGTTTCTTCTCAGCTTCCGCCTCGGCTGCGGCCTCTTCAGGAGACATCTCCGGTTCTGGCTCAACGGAGAGAGTGTTCGAGAGACTCGAAGAGTTCACTCCCGAAGTACCCTTCATAGCGTTAGATGTCGTTTCTGTCGGGTCTGCGTAGACGTCGGGGCCTTTGACAACCTTATCTACCGCAGGAGCCAGTCCTGCAACTTTCTTAGTGAGGAACCCAAGCGTAACGAGTCTCTCAAGTTCTGGCTCTAAACCAACGAAGCTTAACCCTTTAGGGCAGATCTTGTGGCCTGCAAACATCCCAGCTTCCTTAGCATAGTAAAATGTCGTGAATCCTCCGATCGGAGGCATAGACGCCATAATCTTCTGCTGGTCTGCTAGCTTGGCTGCTTTAATTTCGTCGGGGGTTAGCTCTTTACGATCCATCGTATTCTCCTAATTTTATTTGACGGAATCTAGAAGGAGGTTATTCAACCTATCCTCAAGGTTCTTTAGTTTCTGAGCGTATTTCTCCGCGAACAGAGGCTCGGAGTCTGCGTAGTGTTTATATCCAGCATACTCTATTAAAGTAAGGAAGTATTTATCTGTCTTAAGGAGTTCCTTTAAGGCGTCTTTTCCTCTGACCTTCTTATATTCCTCCTCTTTGTGGTTAAGGAGGGTGTAATTTCCACCACCACCCACTTGGAAGTACTTATTACAGTTTCCAGTCTCGAGGTATCGTATCGTGGATTCCTCTCGATTAAATCCGGTCGCCATATACATGACCAGTTCAACTGTTCGATCATCCATCCCTGTTAGTTTATTTTTAACTAGTTTAACCCTGACCACTGTTCCAATCTTATCCTTCTTGGTTACTGGATCACGATAAATCTGATCGTCTTGAGAACCGCTACGAGAAAGCTCTACAATAGCCGAAGGGTAGTGTTTGAGCGCTTGTATGTTGGATGTGGTATAAAGCTGGTTACCGTTTCTGTCCGTACCGCCGTCTTGAACGTGTTGTATTATGATCGCTGCGTGTTGAGTGTCTGCTAACTGCGCATTAAGCTTTTTAAGCCCCTGCGTAGTCTGTCTGGCGTCTAACTGCATTCCTCCGGCCCAAATATTCTCAGACTCTATGATTGTCTTAGCAGTGCATGTAGACCAGGAATCCCATATAAACAATACAGGAGCGTCCATACCGTATTTGTCGAACACAGTCTTACCAAAATCCTTCATGTAGTCAAAGGCGTCCTCTAGACATAGGGTGTGGTTAACAGCTACTCTCTCAGGGTCTAAACCCATTATTTTACATCGAATTGGGTCTAAAGCTCTCTCAGATTCAATAACGCAGACGATGCCTTTAGGGAATTCTTTCTGCCAAGAAGCTGCTATAGTAAACGCTAGAGTGGTCTTACCGGCACTTTTAGGAGCATACATCGTGTATATACGACCTCTCTGTACTCCTCCTCCCCAAGCAATGTCTAGAGGCAACAACCCAGTCGATAGGACAGCTTCTTCATAGGTCGGGATATCCGCTAGGACACTGATGCCTTTTAGTTCTTTATTGCTGTCTAATAATTCTGATAAAAACGACATTATTCTCCTCTCTCAGTTTTGATGTAAGGACTAGAATAAAGCTCCTGGCGGAAGGAGGAAAGGAGAGAAGGAAGGAGAACCGCCAGGATAAGGAGTCAGATAAGGGCTTACCTGAACAAGAATAAGAACTACTCTTGTGTTGTTTAGAAAGACGAATTAGCTTTAGAGTTCCTGCGTCTCTCCCAAGCCTCGGCCTGTATCCTTGACATTCTTTCCCTGTACTCGGGATCGTTCCAACGGCTTTTAGATGCTGCAGCCATCTTTTCTTTATGTTCGGGATTTTTCCAGAGCTCCTTAGATGCAGTGGATATTTTATCGAGAACCTCTCTATTAGAGTGGCTTAACTTTACAGATTCTGACCTTTTCTGTCGAACTTCATCACTGTTTTGAATCTCTATTCTTCTCTTTTTAGACTCTCTATTCTGCCAACCTTTCTTACACCCATCCGATAGTTTCTTCCCTAGATCTTCGTCGGCTAATCTCTTCTTCTGACCATCGTCGTGATTCTTTTTGTGCTCTTCAGTCTGCCACAGTTCCTTAGATTTTTTGGATTGATTATCTCTAAACTCCTCCGAAGTACGGACCTTTATTTGGTTGTCTCTAAAACGTTGATCCTGCCACAGTTCTTTAGATTTATCGGATCGATTCTGCATACACTCTACTGAAGAGTAGATTTCTCGCATTCTTTCCCTATACTTAGGATCCTCCCACGTGGCTTTGGATGTCGCAGACCGTCTCGCTAAGTAATCAGGGTCCTGGTAAACCCTCTCCATAGCTTCTCTGTGTTTCCCTCTATATTCTTCTGATTCCCACATTGCCCTAGACGCAACAGATTTTTTTAATTTAGTTTCTTCGGAGTCGAATGTGTATCCCCAAAACCCTCCAGATCTAAGATTATATTCCCCCTTACCTAATTCTTTTTCCTTCCTTATATAGTATATTTCCCTACTATTTAGATCAAATATAGATAGACATTCTTCAACCAATTCAATACTAAAATTATCTTTGCCGTGCTTGTTAATAGCATTCCGTATTTTAGTTCCACTGCCAAAATAAGTAGGGTCAACACCCTCGTTACACCAATAATGCTGTCCTATATAAGTCTTAGCGTCTATATTGTTTGTAGTCCTGTAAATATATCCTACTTTTCCTCTTGAGAACTCTAAAACCCAAACAGACTGACCTGCATCCTCTTCAAATTTCCACCCTTCTCTCAGCATAATCTCTTCGTTATTAGAGCCTTTACCCTCCTTTGTTCCTATTAATCTATCTGCTCCGTGCTGTCTAAGAAGATTTGAGGTTATTTTCTTACCACCCTTTACCCAAATTTTCTGAGGAGGGGAATCGTATAATTTTTTAAACCCAAGTCTCTCGTACACCTCCCCCTTATAATACCTTTTATCACAGTAAGACAATATTGAAACAGGCTTGTTTTCCTCGATAAATTTCTTTAGTAACCTCTCGGACCCACCAACTATTTGATACTCAGAGTGGTAACACAATCTTAACAATTCGTATTGAAAATGGCGATTATATCTAGGTTTCCCGAAAGTCATCACTCCTACGAGAGTATCTTCAAAGAACAATCCATACCTAAACTCTTGTCCGTTACAAGTTTTCTGTCTATGATGCTGAACTAAGAATATGTCTAGATCTTCATAAGATATATCTCTTAAGTCGCATTGTCTGGCATACACTTTCTGCATATAAAAACTCCCCGTCCGATTGAACAGGGAGCTATTTGTATTGTTAGCGTAATTACCCACCAATCGTGATGTCTACTGTTCCATCTAATGGGTTAGAACGTAGGCGAATTACTTCGGCCACAGAAGTAAGCCAGAGGTACAGGTCTATTATCATCTGATTAGACGCAACCACTTCAGGAGTATTCGCAGACATGTCCACAGCGAACCTATCCAGACCGCCAACAGTCCCTAAGAACGTAGAGAATTGTTCCTGAATCTGAGCACGCACTATCGGAGTGTTGGCTCTGAAGATGTTGAACTTAGCAGCATCTCTTAGGACCGTTTCGATGTATGTGACTGTCTCTTCACGATTTACTCGATCGAAGATATTATCACCAACTACTTGAGTCTTCTGTCCCCACACGACGTAACCTATCGAGGGGAATTGTAATATACAGTTAAGTCCGTTAGCGTAGAGCTGTTCTCCGTCAGATTCCTCGTCATAGTTCTCCGAAAGACCTGTAGGAGGGAGTACAGAGCTAGATAGAGTACCGAAGTCGAAGCCTGCAGCGGCATCCCAAGGAGAAGGCTTACGACAGTACGCTTGGGTTACGAATCCTGAAGGAGGTAGCCAGACTCCAGAAGTATTAGAGAAGCTGTCGAAGACCTGGATCCACGGAGTGTAGAGACGAGTCTTACGAGAGTTAAAGGCTTGAGTATTCCTTCTCCAGTCAATAGCATCTTGACGGGGGGAGTTAGAGGTCATGTTAAACGGTATATCTAGTATAGCGCAACAATCCCTACGAGACTCAGCTATAGACTTCATAGTGTTCTGGACAAGGACATCGTCTTCCGAGACATACCCCGCATTACACATGTAGTTTATCGCTACATCGTTACGCTTCCTATAGAGTTCCCAACCGTTAGCAATGTCTGAGGAGGTCACAGCAGAACCGTTAGATCCTCCCTGTAGAGGGAATGCGTAAGATAGAAAGACAGGGTTAGCGTAATCGTTAGTTAGATCTAGAGCAGCCTGATTTACACTCACTCTAATGTAGGTTGAGCGTCCGTTTACTCTACTCTCGACGAATGTATTAGATCCGTTTATTCTGTTGTTGAACAGAGTACAGTTAGCCCAAGTCTCTACGAGCGTGTTAGATCCGTTTATTACTTCGTAGACCTGTATATTGAATCTCTGGTCCGTGAGAGGAGGATATTGTACCCAACGAGTGGCCGAAGGGAGAACCTGGGTGATTGTATCAGGAATCACGTTATAGGTAAACATCGTGCTGTTTAGAGCCTTCTGAGTAACCTTTATTGTGAGACCAGAGACAACATCATCTCCAGTTACAGATACTCCAACGAGATCAGCTTCCGAGTACACACCAGTTTTGAAACCTAGAGCGTTCAGAATAGTTCCCTCAAGCTGGTAAGTAATACCTGTAGGATTCTCGATTGTGCAGATGTATCCGGTGTCGACCGAATACACGTAAGTTAGATATAGTGGAATGTTAGCGGCACCCCACGTAGCCCCGATGTTTGTGAGGGCCGTAACCATGTCCGTAACTACGTTTGTATAAGAAGAAGTCACATCTCCGTTAGACACCACCGTCCAAGATCCGTTATAAGCGGAGTCAGTCGAGTTAGACACAACAACTCTATCCCCCACATCCATGCCGTGCGGGTTAACTGTGGTTATAGTAACCAATCCAGAAGTCGGATCTCCTTCAGTGTAGGCAGCTAAGGTGTTTGCAGGAAGGGTAGTTGCATCTTGTAGCTGAACACGAACATCGAGTTGGTTAGGGTTATCCGCAAGTATAGCTAGGATAGATGCGTTATCCGTAGCTTGAGCAGACACCGACGTACCCTTGGAGGGGGAGGTCGTGTAAACTATCTCTATAAGCCCTGTAACGTAATCTACGCTGCCAGAAGTAACACCGTCTCCTACCAGGTTTCCTAAGCCATCATCTTGAGCGACAACAGATCCTGCGATCACGACTACGGTGTTAGGAGAGAAGGGGGTCCTGAGAATTCCATTGAAGTTGGTTGTAGTTCCGTCAGACACCCCTATATTCGTAACAGACGTAAATAGATCAGTATCTACTTCGTCTAAGGAGTACCCCTGACCAGAAGAATAACCTCCTCCAGCGGATTGCATCGGGATCTTAACTCCTGCGTAGGTTGCGTCGTCATGAACTACTCGAGTTATGTATACTTCGCGAGCTGTCTCGAAGAATGCTGCAGCGCAGTGCCCCATGTACCCGTATTTAAGGTTGGGGGTTCCGAAAGTGGAATTGTAGTTTCTGAAATTACCTAAGAAGTTCCTCTCGAAGACAGGGCCTCTCTCTGCGGATCCCACGACAGCGACAACGCTCGAAGATATTCCCGAGATGACGGCAGGTAATTCTCTTATTTCAGGATATACTCCGGGAAAATTTGCCATGTTATTTATTTCCTAACTAGTGTTAGCGAGATAGTAGAGTTTTTATAGTAGCCGGATCTATTTAGCAGACTTAGAGTCTTCTGCTTCTTCTATAGGAGCAGGTTTAGCCTTAGTCTTTGCCACAACCCTCTCACGTTTCTTAAACGTAGGACGACCTGAAGGTTTCTCTACTACGGGGTATATCTGAACCACGCGAACCCCAGCAGGAAGATCGGATAGGTTGTTTACAAAAACGACAGTCTCAACGCGAGAGGGGACATAAGCTACGTCCCCATTCACTGTTTTAACAGGCTTCTGTATTGGGTTGGAGTTATAGACTCGAACACGCATAGTAGCCTCCTTAATTAGTCTTTACGCTCTTCTTTAGCTGCTTCTTGTTCGTCACGGACGTTAGCAAGGTGATCGCGAGCTATACGGAAGAGGTCTTCACCTGTGAAGTTAGCGGCAAAGTTGATCATCTTCATGGCGTCGGCGCGTCCAACCTTCTTCATGAGGTCGTCAGCAAGCTTAACACCAGAGGTGTAGTGGTCAGCAATCTGATCTTCTTCAGGGATACCGAGAAGTTCTTTCATACGGCCCGATTCAACTTCGATTCCGGAATCTGTTGCGGCCTCAGTAACTACTACAGCAGGTTCTTCCGCTACAACGTTGACAGAATCGTTAGTGTTCTCAACTTCAGGAAGCTCTGCTACAGTCATGAACATTGTAGGAGCAAGGATAATTACATCCAACTCTTCAGGGTTCGCTGCATTGAGAGTGTTGTAGATAACTCCTTCTCCACTTTCGTTATCGAAGCGACCATTAACGCCGTTGGGGGTGTTAGAGTAAATGTTGTTGTCTTTCAGTGTGAGAGTGTTTCCAGCGTTACTTACTGCGCCTTTGAACTCCTCTACGTTGAAGAACATCTCGTTCTCTTCCTCTGCGATTAGGCGGACAGATTCGACTGTGAGAGATTTCGTGGAATTCTCTTCGATGTCTACGGCCCGCACTAGGGGAGAATTAGGGCGGTTCTTACCGAGGTTGTTCATAACGTTGTTTAGGCGAACTTCCGCAGGTATGTCTCGGGTCTGAACAACTTCACCAGTCACAAGCTCGTCTCCTTCGAGATCCGTCTTGACTTGGGTAGATTTTTCGTTCATAACTTCGGAAGACTTGAGGGTCTCGGAAGCTTTGACAGTGTTGCGCACCGCGTTGAACGTTTCTTGGGATTCGTTAGAGATGTTTCCGTAGCTTGTATTGCCTGCAGTATCGGATTCTGCGAGTTTACGAACTGTTGCTTCCGCTCCGAATTCGTTGATAGACTCCATTATAGAGATCTTCTTTTCGACCATCTCAGACATGTCTTCGCGAGACACTACGTTATTGACTACCGCTTTAGCAATATTCTCGTCGGCGATTACTACAGATTTCTCTTTAGTATGTATAACGAGGTTTGCGTTCACGTTACGGAGATCTACCTCATCTCCCTTGTTTACAGTTAAGACTCCAGCGTCCGTTTCGAAATTCATCTCGGATAGGGCAAACAGCTTAGAGGCCGGTACGCTATTCCATTTCTCTTGTAGAGATTTCAACATAAGATTTTCCTTAGGTTATTGTATTTATATAAAAGAACTAGAGGAGTCCGAGGACAAATTAACTAGGATTTAGAACCAATTCCCTAGGAAGGACGTTCCGCGTCGTCCCCGTCTACTACGATCGTAGACTTGAACGCTTGGTTCTGTCCCTCCATTCCACGAACGGTTAGAGAGATCTGCTCTATTGTAGACATCGGGAAGGAAGGTTCCGACAATATTGCCCAGACATCACAGATTCCGGCAACTACGTATATGTAACCGGATTGCTTCTTCTTATCGTCGAATTTAGGTATTTTATTTAAGACAGGCGCGTCTAACATCGTAAATATGTAAGACTCTCTATTCAACACGTTCGAGTGGTATTTATGGAAATGGTACCTATCTAGACAGTTTACAGTTAGATTGTTCTGGTAGTACCTGGCCTTCTCGAAGCTGTCAGTCCAAATAGCATAGTTGTAGTCAGATTCTACTCCCTTAGCCTTAGATACCTTAGTTTCCCCGTTAGGGAGGTTGGTCCTGATACCGAACACAGTTGACCTGACTCCGGTTCCGTGCTGGATGGATTCCGTCGTCCCGTTAGGAGTGTATGACAAGAGAGGATACGTGATCTGAGTTTGCTTAGTCTTGCGTTGGTAGATATCAAACAACTCGGCAACATCTTCAACACTATTCACAAACTGAATTCTATCCTTTGTGAACATATCTATTTCTGAGGCGTTAGGAGAGGCTCCTCTTGCGATATGGAGGAAGATCGTCTCCATCTCGGTGTCTACTTCTGTCCAGGTGTTCGCGTAATTAGTCGTCATGTTAATTCTTAGTCCCGTCTTTAGAGTAGACTTTCTTATACTTATATGGATTCTTTACGGATTTTTTCTTACTGAACGATTTAGGGTCTATTCCAGCCTTCTTAAAGAGAGCTTGAGCTAACTTATTAAAATCCGATTTAGTGAGGAAATCTTTATCTTCAGACTTAGGCATCTATCTCTTCCAAGTAAGTTCGTTGGTTTTAGGGTTGTGAATTGCGATACTCTTTTCGAGCATCTTATTAGATACCCAAGACTTAACTACTCTTATATGTGAGTGTTTCCTCGGGTTCCTACAATTTCCGCAAGAACATGTCTCCACGTTCTTATCCACAAACTTAACATTAAAGACCTTATCGATCTCTAAAGACGAACTAAGCTTAACCAGAACGTAATTCTGACTATTTAGCTTCTTTACTTGGTAATAGTGTACGATCATAACTCTCGATTAGAGATTCATAGATACAATCTACGATCTTTACGTTGACTTTAGAATCGTCATCAGGGTAGTATACAGACACTACAGCATCAGTAATTCGCCTAAGGAACTCTGCGTCTCTACCGTGTATTCTGAGTTTCTGACCTTCACGCATTATTTAGGAGCCTTAGTCTTAAAGAATTGTAATTGAGAGAGGCGATTTATGACGTTATTGAGAGATGCTCCAATCTCTATGTCTACCGCAATAATCTCAGGGTAATCTTCTATAATCTTAGAGACAGAACCGATCATGTCCCCGAGAGTAGCCACTTCGACAGAGTCTAGGAATCTCTCAGTGTTGGGAGATACCTCGGAACCAGCTACAGCAGAAGCCATATTCTGTATTATAGCTTCGTCTTCGGTAAGGAGATATGCTTCGACTAAAGTGCAAGCCTTGTTGAAAAGAGATTCTGAGACAGCGTTGTTCCCTTTATACCTCTGCCACTCTGGCAGGAACTCAGATAGGAATAAATCGTAGTCCTGGTACTTAAGGTCTCGTCCACAAGCGTAAGCCCAGAGTTCTGCTTGTCCGTCCTTAACAGATCGGTGGGCCTGTGCATCTTTCTCGGCGTTCTTCTTGCTCTTTTCTCCAGGTTTAAGGTCTGAACCTAAACCCCATTCAGCCTCTTTGGCTTTAGCACGAGCGAACATCGGGTTTTCGTAACCCTCAGGTATATTCCCGTATTGAGGTTCTGTAGATTTATCATATAGGCCTGTTTGCATATTAAGACGGGGTCTCCTTTGCTGCTTTCCTTCGGCATCCTCCCAAACATCCATGCCTCTATCACTACCCACCATTCGCCATTCGGGCTTCTTATGTCTTGCTGTAAGTCCCCAACCTGGGTAATTCTTCGTGTAGGCCGTCATGTTATTTCACCTCAAAATATTTCTTCAGTTTATTTAGTTCGTTTCTCTTAAATATCCAAGCTCCTTCTCCAGGCTCCCAGCCAGAATACTCGTAATTCTCTGGAGTCTTCCCTTGCTCTTCCTGCCACCATTTCTCGTCGAACCCGAATGCATCGTTCAGAGACTCTTTTCCATACTTGTTCCAGATAGCTATTCCGAAATCTTCGGGGTCGTGGTAGGATTGCTGTATTAGTACTTCGTCTCCAGGCATGAAGTTAGTAGACTGACCGAATCGGTCTGTTGTGGTAATGTAATCCTGACACACTAAAAGACACCCACCTTCTGCTAGATGTTTCTCCGCCAAGGTCGATAGATCCTCTTTTATTCCAAGGTTCGTAAAGTTCACGTCCAGATCTGAGAGGGTAGTTGTATATTCAGACGTACCCATTATATCGCTTATCTTACCTTCTTTAATCCTGAGGCGTACTTGGTCTGTGTTGGCTACCCAAAGTATCCAGAACTCTTTACCGCTAGTGTCTAAGCTGTCTCCGGTTTTCTCGTTATCAACCACCGTGAAGGAAGGATACCACCCTCTATACTCCTGCTCTTCCTTTAGGAGGTAATGTTCGACTAGTTGACGTACTGAATCTTTATGCATATTACATCCTATCTATAGAGATTCCACCAATCTTAGAGTCTTATCGTAAAGAGAGTTGGAAAGAGATTCCGTGATGTTGATATTCTGAGCATCTCCAATAGGATCGAAATCATCTCCCGTCCAATAATACTCTGCTCCGGTGGATTCGTCAACTACTTTTATAGATCCTTGAAGTTCCCACTTAGCTCCTGTTACAGGTCCATAAAATTCGAAAGGAGTATTACCTTCTCCCGTGAACTTTTCTTCAGCCTGTGCGAAAGCAGCTTCTTCTTCCTGGAGGAGATCTTTGAGTTTCCTCCAGCTTCTTACTTCAAGAGTCTCGTTAGTTATGTTGTTGCCGTTTGCGTCTTGCGATATTACTCTGACTTTCATAGTAGTAGGTACTCCTAAGGTTTAATTCTTCCCGACATCATAAGTTCGTTACCAAACACTATGAGATGTTTACAGAGACCCGGAAGGTCTGCGGGATTCCATTGCGGTCTGGCTCCTTTAGCAGGAGGGAGTGGGGTCTTCCTCACGTAAGGAGGGAACGCAGCGCCCTGTAACGCCCCTGCAATCTTATTAGCCCACCCAAAGACGAATCTAAAAAACATACACGAACACCTACATCTGCAGACGTTCTCACTAGCGCTAGGAAAGGAATTCTCAGGATCATCTATTCCATAAAAGGCCATCTGACAAGAATATCTCTTGTTGTTTTCGGCCGAATGGATGAACCCAGAGAATAAGATTGATTTAGTTCCCACGTAGGGCATAACCTTTAAGTCATAGATCTTATCGGGTACGTAATCTGCGTTCCTTCTTATTGTCGGAAGGACGTGTCCTACGTTAGCGAGAAGTTCCTTAAAGGTTGCCACTTAGTACTCTTCACTTGTTAGATGATTGTTTTGGCGTTTCGTATATTCCTCTAAAGCCCTTTCGTAGTCTTCTTGAGCAGCTATACGAGATGCATGGCTCGGACCATGCATCTGATCCTGGAGACTTTCTATAACATCCTCCAATTCTTCAGCAGTCATAGCGGGGAAGTCTAGATCGTTATTCTTGTCTGTCTTATAGGTAGATTCTTTAATATACGTACCTTCAGCAGCTCCCTTTACTGGGGCATTCTTAACGTTATTCAGTTCGCGAGGATCCCGTACATTATCTGGGGCCTTAGCGATGTTCGCAGGTTCCCTTCCAACCGTCGAGGTATTAACATTCCTAACTGACTCTTTAATGTCTACCTTAACGATGTCAACGTGCGCGTCTTCATCACTCTTAATCTTAGCTGCCTGATACAAGATCTCGTCCATCGTGCCTTCAACATCTACAACACCCTTGGACCCATCCCTATAGGTTATGTGAAGTTCGTAGCATTCTGCAAGCATGTAAGACTCGACTAGTTTCTGGATAGGAGTCTTAACGGATTCTGCAATCAACATGTTTGGAGCGAACTGTCCTTCATGTTTCCCGTTGTCCCACTTTACTTTATAAGAGACGAGACGGGGGTCGTTCCTATCCTTCGCGAGACCTGTTACGGAACCCGTCATAGGTTCGTTAGGATTCCACCACTTGACCCGGTCTCCCACGTTATGGCTGACTACGTCCATACGAGACTCTCTCATGTTCTGAGGAATTTTCTTAGCCTTTTCTGTAGACTTTTCGACAGTCATACCAGGATTCTCGTCACGAAGCCTACGAGCGGTGCGAATAAGAGAAGAATCAGACTCTCTTACAGGAGTCTTAACAAGCTTGGCGTTCTCACCTTTAGGATCAGATTGACGAACCTTCTGAGCGTTATTAACTGACTGCTCTATTTTATCGGTCTTCGACTCGTTGTTCTTGACCATTTTATTCTCTTCTTTAGTAAATGCGTTATTTACGGTGTTGTTGGTTGTCATCGTATTCCTTTTAGTTAAACTTATTCTTTAATTTCGAGGGTTGATTTCTCGCCGCTCGAATCTTTAGTTATTAAGGTAGTCTTGCCGTCCTTATCCGCGACTCCTGAAACTTCGACTTCACCATCCGAGGTCTCTATCGTGTCTCCGGGCTTGAACGGGGAGGATTCGGTAACCCCACTTCTCTTCTTAAGTTCTTTAAGAATTAAGGGGATTCTCTTAGCTGCTTGTTCACGATACTCTCGGTCTGAAGATTCCTCTCTCTTACGCCAGAACTCTAAGTCATCTCCTAATTCGTCGACCGAGCTCTTGGAATAGTTTAGATCTATAGATTCTTCCAACCTAACAACCCTCTCTTTCCCGTCCTCGAAACGCACACGAATAAAGAACCCTTCCTCGTCACATTTAACAGAGTCTGTTATGTCTCCATAGAGGTCTAAGTTACCGTCGTAGTAAGCGTCTCCGATCTCGTAAGATGATTCCTTAACTTGTGTCTTAGCAGCCAACTGAGCAGCGCGGACATCTCGGGCCTTAGCGACAGTATCTAGAGTCTTCTGGCGTTTCTCGTCTCTAGACTTATCGAGGTTCTGCCATTTCTTTGTCCCTGCGATCCACTTACCTACTTCAGCCTCAGCCTTCTCGTTAGAGAATCCGAGGGGTTTCAGAGCAGATATCGCAAAATCTACCTCTCCGACAGATCCGTTGGAGGCTAGGAAGTTGTCTCTAACGTTCGCTATAAAATCGTCGTCGACAGCTTCAACTAACGCAATAACTTCTGGGGAAGATTCTCTTACGTCACGGATCATGACCCATCCGTTATTCTGCATCTCAGCGATCAGAGAGTCTACAGACAACTCTGGATTGATCTCCAAGAAGTTACCATCGTTATCAACGACCACAAGAGAGCCACCAACCATCTTAGGTGTAGCGACAACCAGATTACCGTCTATTCTCTTCTCGAAGTGTAGATTTAAGTCTTCAACAGCTTCATAAATAACCCCGGAAGGTGCTGTAGAGATATCTCCAGCAACTACAACCTCGATGTTTTCTTCCTTGTATTTAGGGTTCATCCTCATGAACTCAGACTTAGCCGTCTTCTCAGACATAGATTCCCAACCACACAGAGGGAACGCGCCGTAGACTGAGTGAGATTTTATGAGGAACTTACGTGCAGCAAGATTTTTAACCGAGAAGTTGACTAGATCGTCTATAGAGAGGTCTTCGAAGTTATCCGGCAGATTGGATAGAGCTTCCTCTTCAACCACGAATTTGAGTCCCTTATTACCGAGATACGGTTTGAGCTTGTCGGTAGACTTAATACACAGGACAAAGGACCCATCTTCCTTAGCAATTAAGGAATCGTGATAAACGATTGAATCAGCGTAGATCTCAGCGACTTTGAAGTCCTCGATAAACTTGTTGATTTGGTCTGCGTCCTTAAACAGGATCTCGAACTTCTTTACCGTCTTTATATCTTCTTTACGGACGATCTTATTCGGGGCTTCGAACTCGAATGTATATACCCCGGATTCGTCATAGGAGTTGAGTATATCTAGAGAATTAACTGGGAGCTGTTTATCGTTCAACATAACGACTAGATCGTTCAACACAGATAGATCTTCACGTCCTACTTCGAGCTCGTGTATCTTGTCAGCATGAATAGCGAATTCAATGTTCTCTTCTGCACTGACTGGAACGTAGACTGTAAGTTTATTGACTACTTTCTGATCCTGTAAGTTATCCTTGAGCTGCGCAAACAATACAGCAGACTTAAGCTCCTCACCTTCTTTTATGTACGTGCGGGGGTAGAGCATAATTTCAATCGTCTCGTTTTCCATACCGCGAACAAGGAACAAGTTCAAGAGAGCCTCGACACCCATATGCCAGAGATCGGGGAGAGCGTTAAAATTCGGATAGGACGTCGAGAACCCAGACATCTGACGAGTGGGCTGCATTATTCTTGCGCCCATAGAATGCATGTAAGAGGCAACCTTAAAGCGATTACCTTGAACAAGGACTTCTCCGGAATCTCTATTAGAGACCTTCCAGGTTTTTTGAGTCCAGTCGTACGTGAGATTTGCTGCTACAGCGGTTAGAGCTTCTTTTAGAGCTTTGAGAGCCATAATTCGTATTCCTTAGGAATATTTACACATAATAGAGAGAAATTAACTAGGATTTAGAACAATTCCCTAGGTATAACCTAAGCTACCTGGTTGAATTTCTTAGCTGCAGCTTGACCTCTAAGAGGAAGTATCGGCTGAGTACCGTCTATCTGGTGAGTATTTACACGCTTAAGGCGGCCCTCTGTAGAGATATTTGAACGTTGCAGTCCCAGTAATCGGGAAGATTCACTCTCAACGATCTCTAAGGTCTTCTTATATAGGTTCCGTTCTTGTAACGTCGATAACAAAGTGAGACTCCTCATCGTTGTATTGATCTCTCTTAGGATCGTAGATACCTAAGTTAAACAACATCTGGTAAAATCTTAAATCGGGATTATTCTTCCAGTAAGTTCCGATACTCTCTAAAAACGCATCGATCCTCATAGGGTCTCTAATTTGCACGTTTCTTCTCCATTACGGAGTCCCAGAGAGCGTCGTAGTTCTTATACTTATCGCTCCAGTTCCTGTCTAATAGATCGAAAGCCCACTTATATTCTTCCTCAGAGAGGTTATTATCCTGTAAGTATTTCCTCAACATATTGAATGTAGCGGTTTCGGAACGGGTGTCCTCATCCTTAGCAAAGTACCATCCTAAGATGTGGTTGATATCAGCCTCTATCTCGTCCTCAGACTTCGTAGACTCCAAAAGCGAAGTAAACCTAACATACGCCTCCTGTAAAGGAATAACTCTCTCGATGCGAGAATCGAGGATCTGCGCTGCCGTGTAGTTAGCGAAATCTTCGACATTCCATTCTCCTTGTTCTTTCTTTATTGTATATCTTAACGAGTTCCATATCTCTTCAGGGATTGTCCTATAGAAATAGTAATAGTTCGTGTTATCCTTCAGCGTAGCGTCGAAAATCTTATCTCCGTCTACTTCTATAAATCCATGTTTTACGAAGTGGAAATTTACCGGAACAAGATCTTTGTCTAACTTATCTATCAAGGCCTTAAGTTGGTCTTCAGAGAAGCACACTCCGTGAGCAAGTTTGTAATTAGTGTAGTCCTCTCCATAATTAGTCATGAAGTCTATCGAGTTAAGCCAACAACCTGCAGTATACGACGTGTAGTCAATCACTTCTGGAACGGCTACAGCTCCTTTAGCATACTTAGTCTTGGGGGAGAATAACCAAGAGAATATACCAGGAACAATCCTATTCTCTATCTCGCTTAGATTTTGGTTCGGAAGCTTATCTGAAATCCTTCCGAGCATCCTAAGGAAGGTCTTGAGGACTTCATCTTTAGACTCGAGGGGGATCTCGGTTGGATTCTGCTGGACGAAAGGAACTGATTCTGCAATCGCGAGGACTGAGGGGTTCTCGAGGGTTTCCGTTCCATCAGACCACCTAACCCGGATCTTCTTTGCTTTTGCATCTTCCTTTTCCTCTTCGTGTGATACGTTTAGAGCTTCTTCGATTGACTTTCCTTCTCGCATCAATTTAATAATACCAGAATAGTCTTTAACTTCTTCTTCAAACCCAATAATTGTTCCCACTCTCTTAGGAGGGGTGCTCTCTTCTGGCATATAGATCTCTGTATCAGGAATCCGTTCTTCATCTCCTCCGACATCAGGAGCGCCGGGCCCAGTATTCGGTGGAGCACTCATGTTTACATCATCACCCACATTGAACTCGTTCATAGCCCCCACGTCTAAAGAAGCATCGTCTACAGGAGGGACAGGAGCGTCCACAAGACCTGCCGCATCGTCAGAGTCGTCCTCCATAAGCATAGCCCTTGCTACAGATTCTGCAATAGATCCGTTACCGAACTTTTCGTAATAATCCTGAACAGCTCTATTGTAATCTGAGCCCGATAGCTGGTAGGAAGATATATGTTCTATCCATGCATCCTTTTTAGCCGGAGCTCCGGGTAGTAGGTATCCAGGTTTCCAACCCAACCATTTAGTAGATCCTAAATCTCTCCTACGATGCTCTACAAACTGACCCAACGAAGGGTTCTTGGGGAGGGATAGATAGTCGTCTCGAAGGAGTTCCTTGCTCTCTCTAGGTAGCTCCCTGAAATGTTCTGCTCGGGCATTCTTCGCCTTGTTGTAAGCACCCGCGCCAGCCATAATTGCTCCAGCTGTGCCAGCAGCTACTGCTGTGTCTCTTAACCAACCTTCGTGTAGTTGAGCTTTATGAGTAAGTCCCATGCTATATTTTCCTTAAGTATCTCGGTAGTTGAGTAGATGTTCCACCGTTATCCCAATCTACTACTAGTCTGGTGTTGTCTTCCCCGACAACGATCCCGTGGCTTTTTCCGTGGTGAGAGAACCACTCCACGTTATCTCCTTGATCTATCTGCGCCTCTACTAGGGATGTAGTCGATATATATAGAGACTCTTGAACCTTCTTCTCAGACGCCTTTAAGTACGAAGCTTTTTTGTTTTCGAAGTATCTAACAGAATCCCAATCTCCTCGATCTTCTGCTCTCCAAATTCTCGAGTCTAGATCGGCCAAATGCTTTATCTTAGATTCTCGAGAGATTTCGGATCTAGACCTCTTACTAAGATCGTCATCTCCGGAAGTCTCGAGTTCTTTAACAAGAGAGCTTAGCTTGTCTTCGAATTCTTCTGGCGTAAAGTCTCTATCTCCTGTAGGAAGTCGGAGTTGAGTTTCATAGAGATTGTGTAGATCGTTTATTTCTTTACGAATTTCTTCAGGGGTTCGAGAGGATTCCTTGCATGCCCTTTTCTTCTCGTGGGGTTTCATGTCCTCTATTCTCTTGCGAGTATACCCTGTCTTAGATTTCTTAGTTACGTCTCTATCGTTGTCGTAATCTGAGAATTTAGACTTAGACTTGTATTCTCTGTACATCTCTATTAAACGAAGAGGAACTCTCATGTGCTAAAGCCCTTCGACAGACTTCCTGTAGTCCTTAGCCATACGAGCACAAGACTTGAGTATGGAGGGTAGGTTTGAAGCGCGGTAGATCTTGACTAGATCAGGTTCTGATTTAGATACCTCTTTAATCTTGTCTAGATTCTCGTTTGCGTCCTCGATCCAATCTATTGCTTCAGAGATCATCTCTTTGACGTTAGACCTATCAGAGGCAGATTCTTCGACTTTCTTTTTCTTATCTGCTTTAACGTCGATCTCCATTCTCTGACCACCCACAGCAGTCATAGCTGGAGTTATAGCTGCGGATGCAGTCATCTCGCTAACAGCTTCAGGAGTAACACCGTTCTCTGCTAGTCGTATGAAACCCATTGCGTGAGAAACTTCTTCACCAACCCCTGTAACTAGAGACTGCATTGACGGGTCTAAGAGACCCTCTTTAGTCGCGGCGGTGTTGATTAACTTGTAGAGCTCTTTAGTGCGGTCTTCGGGTTCTCCAGAAGCTAGTATGTTGCCAAACTCAACTGTATTAGGAGTCGGGATATTACGAGCCATAAAATATTCTTCCGCGAACTCATCGATCGTTTCATAGATCTCATCAGCGGCGGCATCGTATCCTAGATGTTCTCCTTGGATCTTGGAGTTCCAGTGCTTCTGTTTAAGTAAAGAATATAAGCATACTAAACGCATCAAGATCTCGCTCATGTACTTAATAGCTTCTTCAGATGTAGAGTTGTTTATTGCAGCAGACTCAACCACAGCTTCCTCAGGCTTTTTATCCACAAGAATAACTTCGTAGATACCTCTTAGTACGTTACCTGGTTGGATTATGAAATCTACTCCTTCAGATCCCTTAAAACGGACTGTTCCACCCTCTATCACACCAACACCTAGACCAGCGTCCTGAACCAACTCCATCGCTTTTATAAGCTTGTCGCTCGGGGCCTGGAGTTTGTCTATTTCGGATTTTTTCGAGTTAAGAAGATTAGCAACTTTTTGAGTGAGTAATTTCACGAAGACACCTAGGGATAACGAGTGAATAAACTAGATTATTAGTTAGGATTTAGAAAGTCCCTACCGAAGCAGGGACTTGTCTTGGTACGTTTGTATGTAGTTATTTGTCTTTAAGGAAGCAACCACCTTTAACGAGAGTCGCGAACCCAAGAGGGAGAAGAATTATAACTTCGATAACCCAGATGTTGGCATCAAAACCTTTGAGAACTCCAGGGATTAGAGTCAAGACCCCGTAAGCAAGAGTCCCGAAGAATGCTGCATTACCGCAATACTTATAGACCTTGTTACGTTTCTTCTTACCTTCTGTCTGCTTTTGATCTAAGATTCCCTTAGTAAATTGGAACCTAACCCAAATAATGTAGGACACGAAGAGAACGAGGGCCGTGAGAGAGTGTACGAGGTTAGCAGTATCTTTTGAGAGAGCAAGGATAGATGCTAGATCTCCCTGCATAGGACCTCCCTTACACTGGAACATCGCAACACCTAAAGCACCCACAGCCATTAGCTTGGCTAGGATACGATCTGTGCGGTCATAACCTTGATACGCAAAGAAGAACACAGCCATCGATCCGAGAATAAAGGGAAGTATCGGAGATGTTCCGTAGGAGTTAGCAGAGTGAGAGATCGAGTTCATAAAAGGATAGTCCCAGAAGACCATTCCAAAGAACTGAGGGAGAAAAGCTATTGTAACAGCTAGGACTCCGAGAATTATTAATTGATTATAGAGAGAGATGCTAGATTTATCTCCGGTTGTAGTTTTTACCATATTTACTCCTTTGTTGGTTTTACTATTGTATCCGTCATAGATTTTGACATAATCATGCCAGAAAATGTTAATCCGAAGAATTGTATTACGGACGAATCTATCATAGACTCTTTTAAGAACAATCCGACTGTCATAACTACCATTATCCATGCGAAACCTATAGCTCCTACTACATAACAGAGACACGGTCTACCATGTACGTTGTTAAATAAAGATTTAAAGAAAGATCTTTCAGAATTCATGTCGGGACTTAGAAGATTAGCGGATCCTGAATATACGAGCCCTCGACACAAGGCTTATGACTCGAGTATCCTCGTAAAGTTCCTCTAGGATCTTACACAGGAGTTTCTTCTCTTGACTATTAGAGATTGCGCTAAATTTCTCTAAGTATTTTAACCTATCTATGCACTGAATAGCCTTAAGCACACTCTTACGAACCTTAGATTCCTCAGGATTCTGGTTAACCTTCTCTATTAGTAGAGTTTCTTTATCGCAGGCCTCTCTGTAGGCGTCCTTCCACTCCTTAGTGCGTCTGTCTTCTTCGTTGAACACTTTGTAGTCAGTAAGTAAGCCTAAGTCTTTTTGGACATTTATTAGCTCTGTTAGGTTTTTCATAGGTTTCGTGCCTTAAGATTTTTGACACAGTAGATGTATGATTTTAGAACCTAAACAAATAATTTTAATAGCTTTGTTAGGTTCTTTTAAAGCATTCTAGCGAAACATGAAGAACTTTTTACTCGCACTTCTCGCAGTGTCTCCTCTCCTGATATTCTTTGGAGGTTATTCATACAGCTATTATGTGAAAATTAACGAACTAGGATATAATCGTTGGAAGTAGTTTACTTCTTAACGTCGAATTTATCCATCAGGTGCTTGACGCGATTCATGGCGTAATCTAATACGTGGGTTCCGGAATATCCAGCAAGGCCTGTGAACGCAGCAGTCATGTTGTCTGAGGCCCCGTATTCTCTACAGACCGTATACGCAAGTACACCAACAAACATAGAGATAACCACGTTCTTTGTGTAATCGTAGCTAGAGGGCCTATATTCTGAAGTCTGGTCTTGAGCGCTGAGAACTCTCACGATTCCGCCGAGAACCGCAAGGAATGTGCTAACGAGAAACGTTATTATGTCGTTCAGGTTATTAAACATTTTATTTACACCATCTTCTTGAGTACCTAATCTCCCGCAACCTTAACCTAAGGCTCGTAAGATGGTACGTTATAAAAACAAGCACTCCCGCGAGAAGAAGAATAAAGATCTTATCTCTCCGAGGTATAGGGTACACCTCGTAGTATGAGTTTTCGGAGAAGATAGAGACTAGATATTTAATTTTACCCTCTTCACAGAGGTCGAACTTTTCCCAGGTAACGTAGTATTTTATCCTCCTATGAACAAAAGTTCCATTACCACTTTCAGAAGTCTGTACTAAATCTAAGGCTTGTGTAGAGACCTCTCCAAACGCGTTGAAGATTTCTGGTGGGTAAGCGAAAGTAAAATTAGTTTTTATCGGAGCGTTGTTTAGGATCTCGATGTATTCTTCGAGATATTTGACTCCGGACAGGCATCTATTAGACGCTCTATAGGACTGAAATCCTTCTTTAGCTTCCTCAATATGGTGTCTGGTTATATCCTGTTTCACCTTACCGTGGATTAACTTGTGGTTCTCGAGAGTATTATTCATCGTGCTAAGCATAAGAATAAATGCAACAAGAGGCGATACAATTATTAAAGTCGACCAACGAACTAATCGCTCTCTAGTCTGTTTCTTCGACACGAGAAGAAGAAGAAGAAGAAGAAGAATAAACATCAATCTATTTTACCCCGTCCCAAGGGTTGTGTATACCCTTAGCCTTTCCATCAGTGAGTTTTTTTAGTAAGTCGAATGCGTCTAAGTAGAGAGGGTTCGGATCTCTACCCAGTGTGTATGTTAATAAAGCCAAGCCGTTACCCTTAGGACTCCCCGTTTCTGGATCTACCTTTGTCTGATCTCTCTGATCTACTTCCCACAAAGCTAGAGCCAGTTCTCTCCCATCCGCGTACTCTTTATACGCAGGGTGCGCTTCGTCTATCCCTAGATATCTATTGAGACGTCTATCTTCAGCAGCTTCTGATAAGTAGGATTCTATCACACCAACCCTGTTAGGCTTGTGGTAACGTCTCATAGGGATATATTCGTTATACTTACCATTTTCATAGTAATCGTAGGCACTGTCAGGGAACTCTTTAAGCACCTCCAGTGCTCTATCTAGCGAGTCGTCGTAGGACTTCCCGAGGACAACTGCGAAGTCCGGGAGTTTACGCACTATAGCTCTTCCTGCTTTCTCTTCTTTTAAGCGAGAATAATATTTAGTAAAATCCTCTGGAGATTTAAATTTAATAGTCGCTTCACAAAGCATATATGCTTCGACTAATTTCTTAACATCAATCATGCGACCCAATCCTTAACCATCCACGTCTGTTTAGTGATGGAATTATAGGTATATTCAATGTAAACTGTCTGTCCCACGTCTATACTGTCGTACTGGTTTTGATGGACCATTATTGGGACTATCTTCCTAGAGAGGGGGTCCAATTCTTTAGACGAGAGTTGGAAGTTCAACACGTACGATTTCAGAATAACTCCAGTCGTCTTTTTGGCGATTAGTTTAGCTTCTGTAGTTATCTTACTCCTAAGAGACTCCTCTAGAGGATTCATGGTAGATTCCACCAACGACAGTAGAGCGTCATCTACACCAAACATCTTCAACTTATTCTTGAGATATTTAAGTTTGTGCTTCTTATATGTATTGATCTTTTGGTAGGACAAGACAGGAATCTTTTATCAGAATCATAAACTAGAGGAAAGCTGCGGAAACAGCTAAGATTTAGAAGAGAATTTAACATGTAATGTAGATTTTTAACGTAGTCCACACTCTACATACAACTGACAGGTACTAACGAGACCAAAGAGACAGAATATAGTATGTAGTAATATCGATCTATCACAAGAGATTAGTTATTTCAGCGTTATTATCGAGTGATCGTTGAGTAGATCTACCAAGCACTACTTGGACTCAGGACTCCTTGAGGACTTTACACCTCTGCGGTCTTATTGCAGGAACTCGTTTTCGTAAGGTCAGCTAATCTTAACTTCCTTACACCCCCGTAAATTTGTGGTCGTTCTCCTGGGGTACGCGATGTCAGTATTATTTGTGCCCCACACTACTGACTGGCGGGTAGTTCCTGTTATTTCTTGTAGTGGGTTCAACAGGCCTATCGGAAACCACGAAACCGCAGCAGTGAGGTGCCCCTCAAGGTTTATCCTACGATCTCTTATCCTTCCGACTCTTTAGCAAACCCTAGACAAGGAATTGCGTAATTGGAATTGTCGGTTAGAATCGGAACAAAAGAGAACCCCTGAGTTTTCTCTCAAGGGTTCCGTAAGATGTCTAGGCTTACTGGGTCTAATAGACGTACTTGTTTAGAATTACTTCTTCACGTTATCCTTAGCGAACTTAACCTTAGGGTTTTCGAGACACGCTTTGTAATAGTTCCAGGATCCGAGATCGTTACCAGGGAACCCGATACTACCTACGTACCACCTACCGAGGCCCGTGAAGAAGAAGGAGATAAAACGAGGGTAATCTCCTTTCTTTCCAGCAACGCTAGATATTTTTATATCGAATGCTCTCAACCATTTAGGAAGGGATTCGAATGCGTCTATAGTTATTTTCTCTAGAGGTTCTCCTATACGTATCTGAACGTACTCATAAAAGGAGGATGCGACACCTCTAGCTAGGTCCTCCACCTTCTTAGGGTCGGCGTTTTTGTCTTGCGTGGTCTCATAAAAGTCGAATAAGTTCTTGGCGAAGAATCTAAGGTTTTCCGGGATGGAATTTAAGAATTCCATCGTATCCTGGGATACCTCTCCTACCTTAGATTGGTCCCTCAATCTTTCAAACCTCTCTGTATTCCTCAGACTTCCTTTTACGTGCGTGACGGTTATAGCTGATTCGTAAGGGAGAACCCCTAAATCTTTTAAGGTATCTATCGAGGAATTTACAGACTTCTTAACGTCCTCCCAGGTTTCGAACTTGAGGCGTATAGACTGCGAGCGTGTGGAGGTTGACCAGGAAAGATCTGTGGAGGTTGTTTCGTTGTTTGTAGAGCCTATTTGCATAGCGTTTTATCCTTTCTTTATGTTGTGCTTTAACAAGTTTATGCCCAGGTCGTGGTTTGCGGTTTGGACATTACCTAGAAGATTAACGTAGGGAGAAAGAAGTCTTACGATTCTTGAAGGCGTTACTGAGGTGTTCAAGGCTACATTCGTTAGGATCTCCTTCAGTTATTCTCATAACGGATACATAGAGTCCCGCTGCCTCTAGCCTTTTGACCTGCGTATTTAGCTCCTTGGTAGATACGTCGGGGTCGTAGCAGAGGATAACTTCGCAAGGTTTCTTGTTCGCGATTAGATCTATCTGAGTATCTGATAAGGACTTACCCAACCCCGCTATTGGGGTCGCCTCTGAGATATTACCGACGGCTATACCGTCAAATATTCCTTCTGTGAGGATCAACCTGTCCTGTTCTCGAGCATTGTTTAGGTTCCAGACTACGTTTCCCTTATTGCCTCCGAACGGGTTTAGATACTTCTGCTGTCCTTCTCTACACAAGTAATCTCGGGCCGTGAAGTATACACAGTCCCCAAAGTCGTTAAATATTGGTAGGACTATTCTATCAGAATAAAACTTCTCACCAAGTCTCAGGCCATATTTTCCTATTACGGATTCGCTTATCCCCCTATCCGATAGGTACTTAATAGCTTCTGTGTGGAACTTGGTGATTGGTCTTGATATTGCATCTAGGTTGAAGAGATCTGGTTCGACGATCTGTTTATATTCTTCCGGTTCCTTCGTTAGATCTTCCTTAAGCATTTCGAAGACTTCGGAAGCAGGGAGAAACATGCGGAGAAGAGTGTTAAGAGTACCTGATCTGTTGCAGCGGTAGCAGTGGAATATTCTCTTACCAGGGGTGGTTGATACGCTGAGTTTGTAGTCTGAGAATTTCCTACCCTCTTCCTGACACCACGGGCACATACAATCGTAATCGTAACCAGAAGCTGGATCTATCTGGGAAATGTCCTCTAGCTTATACCCCATAACAACTCAGAACCGAGGAGATTTAATCGGAACGAAGTAGTCGCAGATTATAATCTTCTTAGGATCGCTCTTCTCTGCTCCCTTATTGTATGAGCTTAAGTCTGTCGGATAGATCGCAAAACGGCGCTTAGATCTACTCTTCCTACTGAGAGGCTGCTGGTACACGTCAACAAGAACTCCACGAACCCTCGATGTAAATTCAGAAGTGTGTGACCCAAAACCGTATTGGTAGATTTTCCTCTTCCTTGTAGTCAGAACCCTGGTTTTCATGCTATTTCTCCTCACATTTTTTGATAATTTCCGACATACTTTCTTGGACGTCCCAAGGACGCTTCCCGAATCTGGAGCGTATTTTCGAACCGCCGTCCTTATTACTTACCATAGTGCTTATATCTGCGCAGTTGACAGCAATTTCCTTTTCACCGGAAAACGTTCCTGCAAGAGTTAGTATAACGATCTTAAACATCTCTTCCTCCTTTATCGTGAATCGCTTTCAACGTAGGGAACCTAAGACTATACGATCCGTCTTGGTTCTGGGTCTTGGAGAAGTATTGTACCGTGACCATCTTTCCTATAATTTCTTCAGGATCCTCAAGCCACTCGAGCCTCTCAGCATCCGTCATCCCAGATCCGACACCTACGCGGTAGAAGTTGCCGTCGGGGCCTTGGTACTTTATAATAATATTTCCTACGCAGGGGACGTCGATCTTACGACCGTCTATCAACATCTGTTTAGTTGAGGTCTCTAAATCTATAACTTCGAACTCGTCGTCCATAAATCCCTTGACCTTTAAGATGCCTTTGGAGCGCTTACACTCAACTCCTCCAGAACTCCTCCAGATGAGGCCTTCCCACCCTTTCTCGGTAGCCTTCTCGCGCTCTACGTTAATACCTTCCTTACAAGCAGATTGATACATATCGTTGCGAATAACGAGGGTATTTGGTTGTTCTGTGTGTAGTTCACCCATTGGAGTATAATCCCATTTCTCGAGGCCTTCTCCCTGTTGAATTATTAAGAGTCTAGACATACGATCTTCGTACCTTACGTCAGACTTCTTATTCTCGAACTCTTCCTTGGTTAAGACATCGAATATAATAAATTTTGGGTTAGAGATTGCGTGGTCCTTTCGACGAATCTCCTTCATAATACCTTGGAAGTCCTCTTTACCGTCAGAATCGATCAGACATACCTCCCCATCTATCACGTAGCCGTTACCCTTCATCTCAGATTCTATCCCGAGATTGGTGTACAGAGATATCTCTTCCCTGAGCTTGTCTAGCGTGTCGAATTCCTTACCCTCTCTGGAGAAGAATTGTTTAGTGTCTGTAAAGTACAGAGTCCTCACGCCGTCGAGCTTCCTACCCAAAACACCAGACACTAACGAAACCTTGTCACAGAAATCTTTATACTTCTCAGCTAACGGAACTTCAAAAGTCTTAACTAAACCAGGGCATGCTTTGTTCCAGTTAGAGGTATTCATACCACACTTTAGGTCCTTCTCCAGGATCTGAAACATTAAATCCTTGGATATGCCGTACTTTTTAATCATGGACCCGACAAAACCGACAAGTCTGTACCCTCGCACCTCCCTTGCAGAAATTTTATCTAGGTCGTCGAAGAAAGCTGTCGGAGAGATGTAGGTAATTCCTCTCCCTTCTCCTGAAGCCTCTATCTTATCGAAAGTAGCTTTAGTGAGCCAGTATTTTTTATCGTAATCGTAAGCGTATTGGACTAGTTTCTTTAGATCGTCGTGTCTATCTAGCCACTCTTTCGCTACAGAAATCTTAGCGTTAGTGCTGTTGGATTTATTAAGTTCTTCGAGGAACTTCTCAAGTACGTCAAATCTCATAACTATTCTCCAAACTTCTTCCATGTTCCATTTAAGTTAACCCAGTTTTCGTATTCACCACTCGAAACCTCTCGCAATTCGTACCTACCGTAGTTTTCCGCGTTCCACTGCTTTACTGAGAAAAGCCAGTTAGTTATACCCGGAGCGTAGTCCTTCCCGAACCACCAAACGATCGCTTTTAAATCTTTCCTATCAAGGGATCTATCTCCCTTCATGTACTTATCTACGTCTGAAACGTGTTCAGGTTGCTTCAAGGGTATTAAAATTCTCGTGACCATCTTCCCGTCGTACCCTTCGACCTCTATATGCGCTGGACCGTGCTCGTCTTTATTTCCTGATTCCGAGCCAGAGCCGTACACCCTTAAAATGTTCCCTAGACCTTCTCCCTTGTTAGCGAGGGTGGTCATCTCCGATAGGTTTCTCTTCGATTCAGATAGGACAAGATCTAAGGTCCTCTCGTGTAGCTTCTCCTGTATTCTCGACAACCAGCTAGGTTTATATTCCGTAACGAAGGTCTCGATTATGTTTCGGACTTTGTCTTTACCTAAGAATCTAATTTCGTCTTTGATTCTCGTTTCACAACCATCAATATATCCGGAAGAGTCAGGGTTCATAACTCCGTAGTAAATTTCTTCGACAAGCTTATCGAACGGGGGAAGGTCTCCCTCGACACCGTCTTCGATCGCGTTCTCATAACCCCCGATAACGAAGTTTCCGTGATCCTCTATGATTCTCTTAGCTTTCTGTTCTGCAGTCATAATTACTCTCCCAGATTCAGTTGGACATTTCCAGCGGTCTTCTGCACGGCCTTCTTCGCTTGAGGAACGTTCTTTTCCACAACTTGATTGACTCCTGCCATGAATGGATCCTTGAGAACGTCATCCATCTTTATAACACCCATCGCGGAGAGGGCAACGTAAAAGAAGAACAAGACAAATAACGCCTTTATAATCTTCAGTATATTCTTTCCGAGAGGGAAAGCATCGAGAAGTCTCCAGGCGAGGTAGATCACCCCAAGCACTGTCCAGAAGATCATAACCAAAGCCATCACATAAGATGGAGACTTCATCGCCTTTTCTTTAATATTGTTCAGAAGGTTTGCAAAGTTAAACATGTTTTCCGTTTCCTTTCTTTGTTGCTCTATAACTTCAATTATAGCTCTTTACAACAGAGAAGGCAAGCGGAAAGTTTGGTTGAACCAAATTTACTTATTAGCTTTGCTAGGTTTATTCTTTCTTGAGTTACGAACAAATGTAAGAGCGTTTTTCAACATCACACCGCACTTACACAGGATTTTAGATTCTCCCACGAAGTAACTATTACCCCACTCTACTTCTATAGTTGCCATCGGGACATCGTGGATTAGTCTAGTTATCTTTTTTATTTTGACTACCATGGATCTGTTCTCAGATATCTCTTGTCGAGGGAAATTCCATACTTCTTAGAGAACAATCCATTGATCCCCGGTCTCTCGTTTATTGATGGGCCGAAGAATATGTAGTTTGGGGCATCTATCATCTCTACGATCTTCTTAACCCAGTTATCGTAACCAATATACATGTTACCAGGAGTGCCTTTCCATCTCTCCCCATCCTCCCCGAAAGGAGGACATGCTACCACTACTTTATCTGTCTTAATCTTCTGAGACAGCACGTCTTTCTGGACCCACCCATACCACTTGCAGATTTCTGGATTGATGTCGTACGCTTCAATGTTTGGCTCTAACCCTCGATTTTCAAACCACTTAGTACATCCTCGGATAATACCCCCAAACCCTGCCATGGGACAATACACACCTTTGGACAGATCTATGCCTTCTTCCTCTATTATGTTTAGGAACATACTTTCTTGTAGAGCGGATACCTTGGGAGCTATCTTAACGATTGTAAACCTTTTCTGGATGTTCCAGAGCAACTCCTGCCCCCACCCTATAACGGACTTCTTTACATCTTTCACAAACTCTGGGTACTTTCCCCGCATCTCTGATTGGGTTGTGATGTAAAACAGATTGCTAATAGCTTTTCTGAGCATTACGTCGTTGTTCCAACCGTCTGGGGGCGTAACTCCCTTGCTTCCGTAAGAACCTAACCATATAGGGTGTTCTGGTACGTACTTACGAGAACCAGGGAACGTGTGTTGTCTGCAAAACTCAAACATTTCCTGCTGAGTTCTTCCACAGAGCGTAGTTGAATCGGTTATCTTGGGGTTTGGTAACCCGTTTTTAGTTACTAATAGTGTCACTGGTTGCCTTTCTTGTGGTAGAATCTGTTATACCTTAGGTTAGGTCTTCTGGTCTCCTGTATAATGTTGGAGCGACTACTCCCGACTCAAAATCAGACTCCCAAACAAATTTAACTACGTACCCCAGACTCCTCAACTTTTCAAATCTTACCACCGTCGCATCCAAGTCTTTCTTACGGCCTGGGTTCGTGGCGGGGTGTCCGTGCCAGTAGTTTCCTAGATATTCGTAGACAGTATTCGTCTCCGGTTCGTACCCATCTACATACGCCAGGGCCTCTTCGATATAGTATTGTCTATGCTCTGGATCTTCAGGTATTCCTAAAGTACTTAACCAACTTCTTTCTCCGATTGAAGACTTGATTGAGTAGTCATAGAGTCCGTATCTTCCGTTATTCTTAAAAGTCTCTCGTTGTTTAGATAGGATTCTGTCTCGGATTTCTGGGACCTTTAAGTGGTGGTCTTTTCCGTACTTTTCTTTCATAATCTCCGGTCTTTGGGTCTTCCATTCATCTGACGCAAAATAGTTGTCTACTCCATATCTCCGAACCATAGACTTCTTATAGGATTCGGAAGCCGTCTTGTAGATCTTCGAATCGGAAAACCGACATTCGTTTGAACATCTTCTTCTCCACCCAACTACAGAATCTTGCCACATATTCCTCTTACCGCACCTACAAAAAGCATCAGATATAACTTCTTTTCCTAATTTTACGTATCTCGCTATCTCGGCTACGTTAAGGAAAGCAGCAGGGAACCTACTGTTGGCTTCGAAGTAAAGTTCCCACCAATATCCCTTGGGCTTCCCTTTACTGATTGAATACTGTTTCAAATCTAGGTACCTACGGTCCGAAAGAACCCACTCAACGGCCTCCGTTACCTTTTCTTTTGAGATCAGCCTGTAGTTGGATTCGCTACATCCTTCTCTCTTAATTCTGTAATGTAGGTTTGAGGAAACTTCCTTTCTCCTCTTAGATGCTTTCTCCTTGTACTCTCTTATTTCCGTTGGTACAACCCACCCACTATTCCCCAGACTCGTCTTGTTCTTCTTATGTTGCGTATCTGGGTTACTAGTACTGCATTTATTACTGCAGAAGTTCTGGTACCCTTCCGACAAACTCCTAAACTTTACAGGACCTCCACACGTCTTACAAACTGTCTTCGAAAGGAAGGAATCCTTCTTAGAGTGGCTTACCCAATACCCCAACTCACTTGCGTTTGAGAAAGCGAAACCTAAGTCCCTGTTTAACTTAAGGGTTAACTCTATATTGGTCCTGAGTTTCCACCACCTAGACCCCTCGAACTTGAATTCCGAGAGATTAAGAAGGTTGAAGTTATATATCTGTGATTTTCTATCCACACACGTTAGAAGTGTTGTTATAAAGTATTAGGGTATGGTTGGATATTTTCCATAGATGCGTTAACAGTAGTAATAAAAGAAAAGACCCCACCAGAGTGAGGTCTAATCTTTAGGAAGAACCTATTTCAAATAGATAACTTAGTTACCGGCATTGAATTACGAGGTAGTCTCCCCAACCCATATCCTTCGATAGGAAGTTTGCTCTTCGTTTCAACTGTTCCGTTATTATACCACAGATACTCTCCTTTAGGGAAGAATCTCCCCCTCGAGAATCCGCGAGGGATTTCACTTCCTAATTTGATTCTTTTGTTAGATTCTCCGTTATTTACCCATATCAGGGTTTTCTGAGTTTCCCTGTTTTTCTGTTTAAGTTCTTCTGATATAACGTTCCCGATTTTAAAACTTCCCTCGTGAGGTATGAAACCCTTGACGAAACCTTCCGGGCACTCATCAGACAGCACCTGAACTGTTCCGTTGTTGTAAAATTTTTTACCTTGGGTTTTAATCCTCTGTTTTTCTTTGAAGGAATCCGTCTGAGCAAACATATATCTTTCTGGATTATTTTTGTTCGACTCAATAATTCCTGCGGTTATCAGGTCTCCTACCCATTTTCGAGATTCCTTATATTTTTCGCTATTTTTAATTATATCTCCCCTCTGTTTTCTGTGATCTCCGTCGTTCCAATAGTCTCTCAATTTCTGCAGTCTTCGTCCTGTGTTTTCCTCTGTCCATTCTATCTGGTGGACGCTTCTCGCTACGTTATAACCTCCCTGAGAGTACATAGACTTCATCTCATCTATCCAAAAAATTTCCCGATCGTTGAGATCCCTTGGAGTATCGCACCACTCGAGAATTTCTCTCTTAAACGCTTTCTTTCCATACGCACGTAAGTCGTCCCAAAATTCAGGATTCATAGAGGACGACCAATAGCTTGGATCAAAATAATTTTTTCTCTTTTGTCCGACATATCTCTTACCCTCGGGAGAAGTGATACAATAAATGTAACCTGCCATGCCTTTTTTATACGACTTAACCCACTTAATACATGCAAGATTGTTGTGGATAATTTCCGTATATCCGTAATAGGAGTTCATGGCCTCAGATATTGAGGAAAATCTATCAGAGTTAGTTAACAGCCAATCCTGTAGCTTTCTATCCCTTTTATCGTTCCGGAATCTATGTGTGGTGGTTTTCCCCGTCTGAGGGTTCCTCCTTAGGGTGACACTGCTAGAGCTTATTTTTTCAAACCCTAACACCGGAAACATGCCCCCCTTAAAATTATCAAACTGGTACGAAACCAAAGAATCCTTCTCTACTACCTCTTTTTCAAAGCACTTTAGTAGTCGGTCAGTGCCTCCTCGAACTTCAACACCACGTTTATAAGCCAACCTATACCATTCGTATGGGTACCCTACAGACTCCTCAAACCTGACGCGACCGAATGTAGCTACGCCTACCAGCTCGTTTGTACTCCTTAAAAAGAGACCATAGTTAATCGAGGTTGAGACTCCTGCTCCTTGTAGGTGGTTTCTATCTAGGAAGGGTTTACACTCCTGAAAATCTAGTTTCCTTACTTCGCAGTCTCTTTTTTCGTGATATATAGTGTTGTCCATAATAGCCCTCTAGTTCGTTAATGGATCTTAGAAGGAGGAATCGGTTCGTTAACAGTAGTAATAAAAGAAAAGACCCCACCAGAGTGAGGTCTAATCTTTAGGAAGAACCTATTTCAAATAGATAACTTAGTTACCGGCATTGAAATTGCTTACCTGTCCCTTAACTAGATATTGCGGACGGTTTATGAAAAGGTCGTAGAGACTCATAAGACCGCGCATATTTATCAAGTTCGGAGACTCCCATAGCGCTGTGAAATAGAGTGGGATCCATTCCGCAAGTATGACAGCCGAATCACCCATCTGGTAGCCTTTGAAGCCGCAGATGAAGTCGTTCGGTCCGACAAGAGAGCCAGAATTGATCATAACCAACACAGGGATAGTACCGTTATCGATGGTACCGGCCTTGTAAGGACCGATCGGAGCTTCCGACTCAGGCGCAGGAACGAAGCCAGGGATCTGAGTGATTATGTTAGCAGCGTTGATACCGCAGAGAACATAAGACACACCACCACGGCCAGCGTTCGCACGGATGAGATCAGCCGCGTAACGGATCTTAAGGGATATGTTGCCATAGAAGTCCTTAAGAGTGTAGTAGATACCAGTCGCAGACGCATCGAAGTTCAAGGCAGGGTAGAGAGTCGCAGCTTGCGAAACCTGGTTAGTCGAGAAGATGTCGCGCTCAACGGCGATCTGGCCAGCAGCGATGTTAACGAGAACGTCGTTACCGTCGATGTCGAGGTGAGAAGCCATGATAAGCTGCGATTGCGCCGAGATCTTGTACTTTAGCGGATGCGCACGAGCAACTACAGGGACGTTAGTCATCTGGAATTCAATTTCACGGATGATCGACGTGTTCTGTTCGGAGTCGAGGGCAGCCTGGCCAGAGATTACAACACCAGTCGCAGGGGCAGTTGCGAACGTGACGGAGATAGCGCCAGTAACGTAGTTTACAGTACCAGAAACACCAGTACCGAAGAGGTTACCACGGCCATCGTCTTGAGCCACAACCCGACCATTCGCAACGACGCGGACGGAGGTAGGACGGATGGAGTTGACACCAGTAATCGTGTCGAACGTGAACGCGCCTGTGAAGGTCACGACAGTTCCATCACCTGTACCAAGGGTTGCAAGGCTAACTTCGCTAGCGTATGTTCCATCGGTGTAGTTCAATTTTGTTATCGTAAGGCTCTTTATCCTTACCTCTTACACTTCCATGTAAGTTCAGACTATATCACCAAGTATTGTATCTAACCGATATATTTCAATACTTGCAAGGCACTCGTGGGAATCTTATTTTGCAAATCCTGTTTGAAGTCTACAGTATCTAAGGAAGTCTTTTCTCGAGAACGACAACTAAATAGTTGTAACCTTGCTTTCGAGCAGCTTCGCTTGTGTCCGTGACCTTCTCTATGTCTTTTGCGAAAGTAAAAATACCTTTCACTTCGACAAAGAGGTTGTATCGTGGTAAGAAGTAATTTACCACATATACGACAGGTTAATATTTTCCTAGTCGTTGAACCTTCCCCATTGCGAGAGGGGCTTGGCTGCTGATTGTCCATTGTAATATCCATGCTCACTTTTTCTGTCATAATACTCTTGGTTTCCCTTCTTATGTTAGCGGAGCTGCCTTTAGGAGGTTCCAGCAATTCACCTTGTTTTAATTCCTCAACAGAATGCTGATATTGAGAACAGTCTACTAAGCTACAAGAGCCAATTCGATTCTGTTGTTATTAGCAAAATAATTTTTAAGGAATATTTCGTCACCAGCAGTCACACCAGCAGCTGTGTTGGTGTAGATGGGACGGATCACGAAGATCTCACCAGTCTGACGGTCGAGGACCTGTAGATCGGTAAAGAGCGGGGTGATCATGTTGGGATAGAAGATCATGTGTTATCGTAAAGGCTTTTTATCCTCTACTTCTGCATCTTATGGATTATACATGCAGGTCAGCATATCTTTTACCAGTTGCAGCTGGTTCTCGGCCTCGTGGAGAGATTATAGTCTGATTTTCTCAGGATCGCTCTCTATGCGTTGCCCCTGTTAGCGATATTATTCACTAACTTCAGGTCTGATTAACTACTATGTCACCATAATAGCTTTCCAGTTATTTTCCGTGATTTATTGTTGGCATGTCTATCCTAGCATACCTTCTTACGTTGATGGCGTATACGCTATATACGCAACTTCATCTCACAATAAGTTTTATGAGATTACTTTTAGGTTCTTATTCACGATGTAATAGTAGATTACTTCGAGCAGTTGCAGACAATAACTAAGTAGATTGTTTTAAGATTTACGAGGTCAGCACTGCAATGCTTGTAATTAGAAGATCTATTTTAGTACTGTATCTCACGGTTGTGGGTCTTTCTACACGGCTACTCGACTAAAGGTGGTGTTATGAGAACTTGTTTATGTTGTGGAAAGGAGTACGATTATACTCAAGGACAGTTAAATTGGACCAAGACAGGAGTAGGAAAGGGTAGAGGATGTGTCTTATCCTCTAAAGTCTGCTCCTACGTATGCGGTATCAAATTAAGACAGGAAAACATTAAGAAGGCCAACCTAGAGAAATATGGAGTAGAGAATACATTCCAGTCAGAGTCTGTAAAGAGTAAGATTAGAGACACTAACATCTCTAAATACGGTGTGGAGAACCCAGCACAGTGTCGAATGTTGAGAGATAAGGCCGTTCGGACCTGTATAGAGAGATACGGTGTAGACAACCCAGCAAAACTCCCGGAAATGGTTGCAAGGGGAGTAGAGACTAGTCTACAAAGATACGGCACTAGGAACCCTCAACAAAGCGTAGAGGTTAAATCTAAGACGTCTAAGACGGTACAAGAAAGGTACGGACACAAGACATATCTACAATCCGAGGACTACAAGGAAAAGACCCGTCTCACCAACATAAAGAAATACGGACACGAGAATGTCTTCAAGTCATCAGATATTCGACATAAAATAAGAGAAACCAACCTAGACAAGTACGGAGTTCCTTACTATTGTATGACGTCAGATTGTATTAAGGAAAACGGACACACCATCTCTAAGACGAACTTAAGATGGAAAACTCTGTTCGAAGAATCTGGAGTAGAGGTTTGTTTAGAGAAGGTTATTGGAGAATACTCATACGATTTCATGACAGGAAGAACTCTAATAGAGATCAACCCTACTTACACGCATAATTCGTCCTTGGGCACTAGATTCTTCGGGGAAGAACAACCTCCTAAAGATCCTAACTACCACATGAATAGGTCTAAGAACGCTGAGAAGCACGGATTTAAGTGTATTCACGTATGGGGTTGGGACGACCCTAGGAAGATTTTAAGCCTGCTCAGCCCTAAGAGACACGTGTACGCACGAAACCTAGACGTAAAGGAGATAACAATACAGGAGTCTAACAGGTTCGTGTTAAACAACCACCTACAGAGACCAACCAGAGATCTAGATATAAAGTCCTTCGGGCTGTTCGAAGAAGGACAGCTGGTTCAGGTCATGACTTTCGGTAAACCTAGATATAACAAGAAAGTAGATTGGGAGTTAATAAGACTTTGCTCTAACTCAGGGGTCCGGGTGGTAGGAGGATCCAGTAGATTGTTCTCTGCATTCCTTAAAACCTACGATCCTAAATCCGTAATCTCTTACTGCGATAATTCAAAATTCTCTGGAAACGTCTACGAAGAATTAGGGTTCAAGCTATTAGATAGAGGATCACCGACACCTCACTGGTACAACGGAGAGAAGCACATAACAGACAACCTCCTCAGACAACTAGGAGCTGATAGACTGATAAGAACTTCAGACGGTAAAGGGTCTAGTAACGAAGAGATTATGGTTAGAGAAGGTTTCGTAGCTGTTTACGATTGCGGTCAGTCTACGTGGGTTTGGTCCAGACCATAACTTTCTTGCCGGAATCCCAGATTTTAAAGGCGTTTTTAAGCATCCAAGTCTCGTAGTCTTTCCAGGACAATTCTCTTTGGTACCTGTACCTAGCTGTTCTCCTGTCGAGTCGCTCCCCGTTCATCACCCAAGAATTAGTCGGTTCTGTCGTTCTTATGTAATTGAACCCCATCTTTAAGTCCACTTTTCCGTAGAACTTACTGAAATCAACATAAGATACGCAGGATTTAGGGTTATAAATACTTAGGAAGTGATCGAACATCTTCTCCGCTCCTCCAAGGATTGCGTAGTCCGCATTAACATATCTAGCGAGTTCCCACTCAAATCTCTCATGTCTACGATAACCTTGACATGCCACTAGTTCCTCGCCGAAATAAAGCCCTAGACGAACAGGACATTTGGTTGTTCCTAGGAGATGGTTTTCTGAGGCTAGAGAATCAAATTCGTTTTGGGAGATTTCCTTAACCACACATTTTCTCCCATATAAGACCTTGGGAGAATCTGGAGATAAAATCTTTCTCAACATCTTCTTAATACGGTAGGAATCTACATCACTTAACCACTCATGTTCCCAGACATGAATCAGCCGTATACCCTTATTCTCGCATAATTGCGATTTTCTCTGGTGACGGGTTTTATCAGGATTAGCCTGCTCGCTGTGCCAGTAGTCCCCGTTTATCTCGATCGCTATGTTCTTGGAGGGAACGTATAAATCTAACTCTAGAGGATTTATAACTGATCTATCGTTTCTTACAACCTCTTCCTGGAACTCAAGATCCGAGCATATGTAATCGTAGACACTTTTCTCTAGAGTCTTCCTCGTGTAACGATTATTTTCCGTGATCCCGAATTTCTTCTTAAAGTGGCTAGCAGACTTTATAGTAATGTTGTAATATGTAGCACAACCCTCAAGTTCGAACATATTATCTATCACGAACTTAGATCTAAACACCTCCTCGTTAAATTCGCCTACATTTACGGCCTTACTAAGTCTCCTAGTCTCTGCTGCTTTTTCTGAAACCCCCTCCCTCTCTCTAATATTAGATATCCCGTAGCGTTCCTCCAGCTTTTCCCTAAGCAAGTCGGGTCTTCCGAAAAAGTTGTTAACCCCGTACTTCTCTAAACACGCTTTTCTCGAAATATCCACGAACCCCTGTTTCTCAGCTAGACTTCTCTGGAATTCTCGATACTCGTCGGTTCTCTTAGTCGCCCAATTTTTCTCTAAAACAGGGTCTGTCTGAAGATGGTAGGTTCCTCCGCGATTGTTCACGTTAGATTCGTAAGTTTTTTGTCTGATCTCTCTGTTTTGTAGCGGAGTCTTGGTTCCGTACCTCTCCTCGCATGTCCTTTGAATCCTGTCTCTTACGATCTTGCTCCTAGAGAACACCCTATCTCCGTAGACTCTCTCGATAGTGTCCTTGGCTTTATCCTGTACTCCCTTACCGTGTAATTTCCTCTTGGCATCTTCTCCGGCACATTTTCCTGAGCAATAGGCCGCTGAATCGTACTTCCTAATCTTACCTATTGTGTTGATGAACTGGGTCCATCGATTGCTACTGTCGTAGATGTACTGGTTCTTACAATTATTGCATGTCTTTGTTATCACGTCGGATTAGAAGACACCAACAATGTCAATTTCTTGTAAAAAGAAATCCCTAGACTGCAATCTAGGGATTTAAAAACCAATTAGACTTATAGAGAACTAGGCTGCTCTCTGATATTCACAACCAACAATGTCTAACACGCGTGGGGTGAGGGAGGCCATCGAACCTAGCGAAGCTTGAACAGTAGCCTCGGAAAGCTGGGCTTTCGCGTGGTTAAAGTGCTTCTCAAAGTTTTCCATGACGCGAACTATCGCTTTACCACGAGCTACATCGCCTTTTTTAGACGACTCGAGGAGACCAGCGACAGCTTTAAAGCGGGAAGCTCCACCCTGCGATTCGAAGAGAGCGACGACGGACTCAGAGAGACCTTCTTTCGCGCCAACGACGGCAGGAGCAGATTCCACAAGAGACTTAAAAACAGTCATATTGTTTATCCTTTATAGATATTAATGTATAGGTTGGGTCTCGGAGATTGTCCGATTGAATATAGTAGATCGCAACAAACAGGTGTTACTAGGTGTTTAGAAAGAGCTAGAGCACGTTCTTAGACCTAATTAGCACTAATTAGCACGTACGCGGTCCAGAACATTGAGAGGTAAAGTACATAGAGTATTGCGTTCTCCAGAGTAAGATTAGCTAGGAATTGTCGCAATTACGTTTCTTCTTGTTTGTTTATGTAGGGGTTCCTTACAGAATTACTATATAGAGCCTTCACCAGAGCTGTCTCCTGCGGCTATAGTTTTGTTTCTCATGGGTATTCTCTTGTAAGATTTGCTCTGACCCTTCACCCAGTCTCCGTACTCGTTAGGTGTAACCGTTTTAGGTGCGAATGTAGGCTTACCCAAACCTAGGTTAGCGAAAGGATCTGACCTCACTCCCGACAACCCATTCTTCTCGTTCACTACGTCGATCGGATCAAGGAAGGGGTTAGTTCCTCCATCGGTCTCCGTTAATTCAATACGAATATTAAACTCTTCAGGGTTTTCTATTAATGTTTCCTCGACTATAAGGGAATCAACCCCCTCTTGGTGCGTGTCTGTAGACTCTTTCTTAAACTTCTTAGCTGCTCTGGCTTTAGATAATCTGTCTAACATCTCTTGCCTTTTAGATAAGTCACTAATTTCTTTGTCCGTCTTCTCCGAGTTACTATCTTCTTGTGAATCTTGGGGAGTGGGTTCGACGTTTACTACGACTTTATGTTCGGGCTGCTTAGGAGTTTTAAGTGGTTCGATCTCGGATTCGTCTTTTCTTTCGAACAATTTATGCTTCACAGCTTCAGTCACACCCCTTTTAATCAAGTTCAGGGTGTCCTTCACCGATTTATTGCCCTCTGAAACACCGCTCATGTCTGCCACGACTTGGGTCTGTAGAGACTTATCGGAGGATAATATCTCAGCCTCGTGCTCGTTGACCATTTTACGGAGTCTTGTAGAGAGCAACATAATCCATAGAGCTAGTGGGTCAAACGCTATAACCAGTAAGATCGTTAAGAAGGAGATCATAGAGGAGGGGTCAGAGAAACCGAACAGGTTTCCTATGGGGACCAATCTAGACAGTTCTGGAGCATCCTCTATTGTTGCAACTCTTAGTTGAGAGATCTCGGATTGCAGTTGGCGTATCTGAACCTCGTTGGCTCTAACTGATTGGCTTCGATTGTTAGACTGATTCTGTCTCCACGTAATGTTGTTTGTTAAAGTGGAGTGTTCTCTAGGTAGATTACCGAACTCATCTACGGATACTCTAGAGAGCTTGTCTCTGTCGTCTTGGATTAGTTCTCGTAGTCTGCTAACTTCCTCTTGGAATGCTTGATTCTCTCTATTAAGGGCCTTGATCTGTTCTTCCTTGGCTGCTACTTGTATTTGATGAGGTTGAACCTTATTAGTCTGCTTGTTGTAGGCCGACATAAAGAAGGAGGATGTACCTACGGCGGATATTAAACATGCTACCATGACTAAGAATAGCCCTATAGCTCTAAACCCTTTATTCAAGGCTTTCCAATAGAGAGATAGGAAATAGATAGAAGATATACGCACAACTTCGATGCCGGTGCAGATTAGTAGGACTGTTGTTGCTCCAGCTAGGTAATACAGCTCGTACATGCCTCCGATGGTGGTGAAAGCCGATGCCCCTGCAAGAACTAGAGCACAAAATAGAGCTACTCTAGAGCTAAGGAGAGTCCTTTTAGGGTTTTCAATTAGGTTTCTTGTATTCATACATTTCTCCAACCGTGTCACAGAATATTAGAGAAACATCTGAGAACTTGTTACAGAACCTTATAGCTTGTTCCGGAGTCTCAATTATTGGTTGATCTTTTCCGTTAAGGGATGTATTAATTAGTATCGGAAGTTCTTCGTCGAGAATATTGTATACCGGAGAGTCTCCTCTGAATAAGACTTGGGGTCTGGCGGTGCCGTCTGGGGAGAATTTAGGATACTTTCCTCCCTTTACAAATTTCTCTGTGGTGAGCATGAATCTATGTAAGGTGTTTCCTTTACCTACGTTAGAGAATGTTTGTTCGTCGAAGTCCTGTTCACGTAAGACGGGAGCAAGAGGTCTCCAGTACTCCCTCTCTTTAATCTCGTTTAGTCTGTATAAGGCTGAGGAAATTCGTGGATCAGCTAATAGAGACCTACTACAAAGAGCTCTAGGACCATGTTCTGACCCTCCCCAGAAGAAAGCTACAATCTCTCCTCTCCGTAACATCCGTCTCACGGCAGAGGGGTTTGTCTCTACACAATCAGATTTAGGGATTTCGTAAGTTAAACGGGATTTTGCGAGAGTACCTCCCAAAATCTTCTTATTGTCCATACACATCGCCCCTATAGATGTTCCCTCATCGCCGCATGTCGGAGGAATGTAGATGTCTTTAAGTTTAAGGATGCCTCTACCAATATTCCTAGACACTTCTCCGTTGGAAGTAGAGTTGAGAGCGCAACCTCCTGTAATTATTAAATTCTGGCTTGGAAGATTATGAGATATCCATCGGACTAGATTATACACGGTGTCTGAGAAGGTTGATTGTATGTAAGCCGCTACGTCAGCATACCTAAAGTCGAACCCTTCGATACCTGGTAGGTCAAAATACGTCGATAGGTGTTCGTTTAACTCGTTAGTTAGGTTTCCTTTTGAGTGTATGTCCCCTGTCTCAGGGTCGGCCCACACGTACGGTTGGAGTTCTGTATATTTGCCGTAAGGTGCTAAACCCATAAGCTTACCCTCCGAGTTCTCAGAGAACCCACAGTATTCTGTACTCTCAGAGTACAGAATACCAAGAGACTGATCCGCGTTATACTTTCTCACACATTCGATGCTAGGAAATCCGGAGACTGTAGTCGCTTTATAGACCCCTCCGCTAGTTTCCTTCTTTGCATCGTGCCCATCCAGCACGAGTATCGAAGCGTCCTCAAACTCGGACTGAGAGAGGGCCCCCCAAGCATGTAAAAGGTGGTGATCTTCCGACACTTCGCTGACGTACTTATATTGCGGGTTCTGTATACCGAGCTTCTTAAAACAGGTGTCTAGATCTAATAGGTCGTGCCCTGATTTCTTACGACAGATCTTCTCTACCTCTGCGAACTTAACCTCACCAGACTCCTCTAACACCGCTATAGATGATTTAGTGTCTCCGAAATTTACGTATATCTTATCCAGTGTAAGTCTCCTACTATAGAGAACAGATGGATATTACATCCTCTCTCATGTCCCTATCAGAGTCGATGTATCCTACTTGATCTTTACGGAATTCTATAGGGTGATACTTCTCATCTGTTGTTCTGTTAGATCTCTCGAGAAAACCATGCTCGTCTCTCCAGAAATATAGATGGTTTGAGTGGAGGTCCCTATCTAGCATATCCTCTACTTTATAATGTCCTTCGTCTCGAACTCTTACTAACCACTCCATGAAGTCTTTTCTCTTAGGGAAGAATTCTCCGCATTGAGTCTGAAACTGTTGCTTGTTCCCATCGAAGAAGAAAGGAACGTGAGGTGTTATGAACCCTATTGAGTTAGAGTACTTGTCTGAGAAGAGTTTGAAGTCGAACCCAGAATTCAGGAAGGATTGAGTTAGGACTACCTCTACGTGAACCTTCACTCCGATCTCTCTCAACCAGAGCATATCTCGTTCCCAGAACTTAAACCTGTAAGGGGTTTTCTCGAACCGTCCTTTAGGATCCCAAGAGGTGCATATTAGGAGTTTATCTAAGATTCCTCTTTCTTCGAATATCCTAACAATTCCCTCTAAGAAAGATCTATCCCCATGCAGTAGAGGAGTGTTAACGTAGACTTGTCCGATATTTCCCTCGAGCACGTGTGATGTGATCTGATTAAAGAAACTTACGAGGCCCTCTTTAACTTCATCAGGGTAACACGGATTAAAGAGTTCCCCACCCATAACTCCCACAATCTCTACACCCTTAAGGATTTCCTTCTCTAGGATCTCGCTAGCTTGAGATAAAGCCTCTAGCTTTCTCTTCTGGTTCTTAATGTTCTTGTTAAAACAGAACTCGCAGGCAAAAGGACAGTCAGTCCACAGTTCGAATTGTAGGAATCTCAAGAAGTCTACCCCCCAACACTATCTCTATCACAGACCCAGCACTTATCAGAATCTACGTAAGCTTGGTAGACGTTAGGGTGTCCGCAAGGAAGTAAACCAAAGCCTTCATCAGTCTCTTCTTTCTGATCTTTGAATCTAGTTGTCTTGGCCATCCTTCTCCTCTGTTCCTCAGGAGTATCTTCCTCGTAATTAAAGTTACGAAACAGTTCGTCGGCCCTATATTTGATGTTGAAAAGTTTTTCGTAGAGAGCTTCGTCGTCCTGTTTCAGCTTAGCGAAGAACTTTAAGACGGACTTTCGGGTAGGGAACCATTCCGCTAGCACCTTCTCGTTGAAAGCTGCTCTTGCTTCCAGAGAGTTAGTTTCCAGTCCAGAGAACCCCCAACCACCCATTGCAGGTTGTTTGAAGAAGAAAGAGGTCTTATATTTACGTGAGAACTCCCGAAAATCAAGCCTACCGTCGAGATATCTGTCTACGAGGTGCTGCGACAGTATAGTGCATGTATTAAACTTGACCCACGGATATCTGTTCTGGATGTTAAGCATGTGGTAATCCCAGCTATCTAGATACTTTTGAGTATGGAATCTACCAGTCGTGTCGTAGGACGCTATAATCCAGAACCCGGAATCGTCTTTAGGATTATATTCGACATCTCTGAATAGATCTAACATTTCGTAGAGATCTTTCTGGTCTCCGAGAGTCAATGTTGCAGAACACCAAACAGTCTTAACGAGGCCCCGTCTAAGTAAATCGGATGCTTTAGACATTAGTTTGAAGAAGCTTTCTCTAACTTCAGGAGTGTCTAATTGTCCTTGGAAGAATTCCCCGCCAATAAAAGACAAGCAGTAGTAGTCTTTTAGATTTTCATCATCAGATAGGAACTTTAGGGTCGCGTTTATAGCTTCGAGCTTATTGTCGTTGCGAGTTCTTCGGTTTCCGTCCCCGAGAAAACAGAACTTACACATGTTATTACATTCTTGGAACAGCTCTACTTGAAATTCCTTCTTCCCGTCTATCAACTTATTACTCCGGTTTTTGCTCTAGCCTGTTAAGAACGTAATCCCACACATGGTTACCTAAGAGGTGCTTCTCGGACCAAAAACCGAATATTTGGGGAGCGCAATCAATCCTCTTTAAATTCTTCAGGTCTATATTATTCAGGTGCTTCTTGACTACTCTCGATAGGGTATGTAAGTCTGAGATTAAGAACATAGACTTATAGTTGCTTGGTAGCTTATGTACGGGGTCTGTTCCATCGAGGACTCCGAAGTTAACACAAATAGAGAGATAGAGGTGCGAGAGAGACACAGCATATCTATCTAAATCTTCCTTCAATTCCGTTCTTAGATCTATGAACTCTTCGAGAGAGTTAGTATACGTCTCTTTGCAATTGAAGTACTCTTCAGAGAAGCTGTTCACATCCTTAAGTAGGTTGTAGATGTTTAACGTTCCGGTCGGGCTTCTGAGATCTTCGTTCCCTAGCATGTGTTTCAATGTTGCTACCTTAGACTCGAAAGGACATTCCTTAACGTTCACGTCGCAAATTACGTATGGTAACTTCTCAATGCCTTCTTTATTGAGGAAATTGAGTATATCTGTAATTTCTTCAGGTGTTGTGTTGCGAACATCCAAGGTCAGAGTTCCGTAAGTCTCAGAATCGGTGTACTTCTCAGATATTATGATTTTTACATCCTCTAAACTCTCTACGTGGATAGATTCTTCAATGTATTTATTCTGATCCATTCGATTCCTCAGTTATTCAGTAGATTCATGTAAGCAATAAACAAGCTAGAGCTCGATGAGGAGCTAGAAGAACAAGACGAGCAGCAACAAGACACGTTAGCTCTCGTGTATTGCGGGTTAATTACGTTATCTTGGGCTAATAACATCCTCATAAGGAAGAACACCATACCGTCGATGTCGCTAGTTGTGGGAGTAGACGTAAGGTCTGAAAAACTGAACGGCATCCCAATCCAGGGGTTAGCGGCGTTGTCGAAGAATGGAGCTGCTTGTAGGACGTTGGCGTTGGTTAACGTTCCGGTCCCTGAAGAAGTTATGTTAGTCCTAACTCTATACATCCTTACGTACGTTGCTACGAAGTAGGAGGCAGCACATAAAAGGGCCATCATGCTCTTAGTGGTTATTGGTTTTCCGATAAGCTGGTTGTATGCTAGACCCATTGAATTTAGGTAGTTTACGTATGTTACTTGTATCTGGTTAGCTGTAACGGTACCATACGCCGTTAAGTCGACGTTGATGCCTAAGTTAGTAATCGTATCTCCACCGTTACTTGGGTCAGTTCCAGGGCCTCGCCCTGGTACGTTAACGTTTACTCTAATCTGCTGTATGGTACCTCCACAAGTGAGGGAAGGCCCTGACAGAGTCGCTACGTTCATGCAGTTATCTATTACATACTGCATCACCTCGTTATAAAACGCATTCTGGTCTATTATATTTTGTGCTGATGGCATTTATAATCCTTAACTACGGAACTCGAAGAGTTCCATATTTATTGCGAAATATTCATGTGAGCAATAAATATGGAACTCGAACTGGAACTGGATGAACTGGAACTAGAGGAGCACGAGGAAGAGCAAGAGCAGTTATTTCGACTCACGTGGTAAGGGGCAGTATAGCACTTAGGTTGAGTCCCTGTCACCCCAGCATCGTGCATGTGTCTTAAGACTCGTCTCGCTACGACGTTTAATCCGTTAGCAGAAATAGGATCTCCCGAACCGGAAGGTAAGGATCCCCACCCCTCAATATTCCAGGGACCTCTACTCACGTATGTATTATATTGGCTTGTAGACCAACCAGACCCTATCTTTAAGATATTAGACGCCACGAAAGAAACCGCAGCCCCCATCATGAAGAACAGCTGATTGGTATTGCCAACGTTACCACTTGTCGGTACTCCTAAAGTTGTAAGCCAGGTCGAAAGATCAGAACTTACTGTTGCGGCGGAGACAGTATTTAGATGTAATCCTGACGTCACGGCGTCGATCCATATCTGTCCTGTAGGAATAGGGGCCGCGTTCGAAGCTCCAGATTGTCTAGGGTTTGCGTTGACGTTACCTCCAGAACGGAACGGCGTTGATCTTTCCGGGAGCGTAGGAGTGAACGCGCCAATGTTCTGACTACGTCCAGGATCTATTGCAAAATTATATATTGCGTTCTGGATCGTGCTGAAGCTATAAGCAGGAATTCCCATTATTTTAAGTCTCAATAATACCTAGACAATTAGAAAGATCTAGGCTCTACGCTTCTCCGAGATTCATAAGATCGCACAGCAAACACTTATCGGAATCTTGATAGCAAGTATAGATAGTAGAGTGTCCACAAGCAGGGTTTAGGATCTCTTTACCGTCGGAGAGTACAGGCTGTTGATACACATCAAAAGGGATCTTGTCTGGACAATACATACCTGCTCTATCGAATAACCCGGTGTACTTAAATGTTCCAGAGTTCATGGTTGAATAATAAAAGGACATGTAATTTTCCGGGAATTCCCTCCGATACCAAGAGATAAACCTTAGGAAGGGTTTCCTCTTAAGGAAAAAATCAGGGAGGTTAATCCCGCTGTTAACGTCATGGGGGTAGAGAAATGCTAGGTGGCATCCTTTTAGATCCTCTCCGATAATCTTATGGAAGTCTATCTCCTTATTCTCCCACATATCTACGACGTACTGAGCGAGAATCATCTGGACCCCGACTTTGTAGTCATACCTCTTCCGGAAATCCTGTATATTCTTTAGGACTAATTCTCTCTGGCCCTCTCTCCAGTACCTATATTTAAGATCGTAAGAGAAGTTAACATCCACACACTTCATACCTACGGCGTCTTTAATCTTATCAACAACGGGATAGAGAAGTATATTAGGATCATACATACCGTTTGTAACTGTGGAGTATTTGACGTACGGGTTAGGCGAGACCTTCAGTATCTTCTCGATTATATCCTCTACTAGATCTAGATAGAGCTTGTTCTCTTCAGGACAATCCCAGCAATAGACCTCTCCCCCCAGTATAGAGATGCCTGGGCTGAACTGACCCTTCCAATCTATAGCTGTAATATTATTGCGGATAAAGTCAATGTTAAGCTTTCTTTTTTCAGTTCCCAAAAACCTACGATCCTTACGAACACAGAATTTACACTGGCCTTGACACGACGGCCAGATTCCGTATTGCACACAGTTTCCTTCAGGAATAGAGGGAACCAGCTCTAACATGTTACCCATTCTGTAGTACCTCCACGAGACTCAAAGCATCGCACCTACAACACTTATCGGAATCTTGGTAGCAATAAGAATCCAACTGGTGTCCACAAGGAGCTTGATCTTTATCCCCTGCGTTACTCCAACGGTCCTCTATTACCTCTCCAGGGGTGTCGAGGCTCTTACTACGAACTTCGCTAGCTGCAAAGTTCATAACCTTCTCTAGGCCAAAATCTTTAGCGATCTTCCTGAGGAATTGGATGTATTGAGATCTGGAACCAGGCATTACAGAAGAGTCTACCTCTCCAGTGAATACCGCTTCTCTCCACACTCTTAAATACGACTCTACGCTGTTAAAGAATTGTCTGTAGTGATTACCCGGAGCAGGGGGTTTGAAGTCGAAAGAGTACTTATTTTTAACTATCTCCGAATAACCGTACCCACCAACCATAACTTCGTCAATAAACGGCTGGAACGTTGTAGACTGTATGTGTATGTCTACGTGGTCAGATGTCTTTTTAAGTTTCTCTAGCCTAACGAACCACTCTCTCTTGTGGTTTTCATCTCTGAATCTGCCTTCTGTGTCGTAAGAAGTGCATATAAGCACTCTTTGGTTGTCTCCGAACTTTTCGAAGTCGAATAATTTAAGAAAGTTTAGTAGCTGCTGTTCCTGGGATTCGTCTAACAGGCCCGCAGTAAGCCATAGGTCTTCAATCTCATACTCTAAGAACAGTCTGTTAAGATCCTTCCCGAGATCCCGGAACTGAGGAGAGTAGTATTCTGGGTCGAACAACTCTCCCCCGATTAACCCTACCCCATTGTACGGAGTCATGTAATCGGGGTCCGTTATCATGCTTCTGACGTCGTTAATCCGTGTCCGTCTCTCTTCAGCATTACTCCATCTGCGGGACTTACCTTGATAACACCAAGGGCAGTTATTCTTACAGTTCTCCCATAACTCGAATTGAGTACAGGTGATGAACTGACCTTTGCGCCCGAAAGCCATCGTCTAATCTCCCACAGTCTCATAGAGATTTTTAATGTCGCATACGTAGCACCTTTGTTCTCCCTCGGAGTATTTCTTGAAGTTAACAGAGTGTCCACACTCAGATAGTGAGGAAGTACAATGTCTGTAATCGTTTACGCTTCCTGAGGAATACTCAAACAATCTTCTCGGTTGGTTTATCAGGAATCCCTCTACATATTCCTTAAGATACCTCGGAACTTGGTTGTTAACCTTGACTAGGGTTCGCATCACCTTATCCCTCGAAGCGCTTAACTCAGGTATTAGAGTAATGTAGGGGAGTAGGTTAAGCTTTATATTATATTCTTCAGAGAATTCTTTAACACCAAACCTGTCCTCAAGAATTTCGTTACATACATAGTCAGACATAATCATGTTAGCTACAATCTTCAATCCTGAGTACCTGTAGTTAGACTCTACGAACTCTAAGTTAGACAGGAATAACTCTCTATCCTCTTCGGTTTTATACCTCCCCACTAAGTCATAAGACGTTGTGAATCTCAATCTAGAGAGGAGTTCGTGCCTGTTAAGTTCGTCTAGGAATCTCAGAAGAGTAGACAAATCTTTATAAATCAAGTTTGTATTCACATACAGCAATTCAATCTGGCCGCTGACCATCTTCTCGACAACTAAATCTATCAGCTTGAAGAAGGTTGAGTGTAATTGGGACGAGAACTGTATGTCAAAGATCTCCCCTCCTACTAAAAGTAAGTGGTGTTTTTCGTGGTATTGTCCGTAGGATTTTACTAGATCTACCGCTCTAAAAATACTGGTAATCTTTTGAGATTCATCTAGGAACTTGTCTTTATGGTTCTTTGCCTTCTGCCAACAGAATTTGCAGTTGTTCTTACAATCGTGCCAAAGTATTAGCTCGAGGATTTCCAGAGGTACATTAGACAAATTAGAGACCTAGTTTAAGTTCATGTGAGCAATAAATATTGACGACGAGGAGCTAGAAGAACAAGACGAGCTAGAGCAACTTACCCCCGTAATAACATACTGCATGTTAACTACTCTAGCCGTTGTAGCTACTGTGAGGGAGAGATCAGATAGTAATCTATTCACGTCGTTCGAGATAGGGGTGGGTACGTTATTACCTGTCACAGGAGTATCAATCAGTATGTCTCTAAAGGTCACGCTACCTATAGGCCAGTAAAATATCTTCCTATCAGTCTGAGGGCTTAGTCCTGCAGTATATACCTTAAGTTTAGCTTCCACGAACACAGCCAGTGTATTAAAGAAAGATAGTAAACTCCTCTGAGTCAAAGTTGTGTCCAGCCTCTGCCACTGGTTCCGAGCCTCTAAGAACTGTTGAAGCTCTGTGTTGATCGTGCTTGTTAATACTAGAGGGCCTGTCGGAGCGTTCTGTTGTGGAGACTGACCATTTCCAGGGAGTCCTGTGTTGGGTGTTGTGACTGAGAAGGATACAGGTCCTTGCGAGACTCCATACACAGTAACTAGATCTATGTTCCTAACTACGGCCCCTGCGAGGAACCGAGTGCTTACAGTATCCCTCCCGCTTAAATTGCCGATTAAGCTTATTATGGTTGCCGATACGGACTGTATTAAATCGCCAAATAAAATCTGGTTATTTACTGCTATAGTCATGTTTTAAGCTCCTATATCTAAATAAGCTGCAAAGAAGCTGGAGGAAGAACTAGAGGAGCTCGAACTAGACGAAGAACAGCTACAGGAGTAAACACTATAACTGTAGACTACGTTCACTGTGCTGAGAGAAGATAAAGAGTTGTTCAAGGCTGTTAGTAGAGAGTTAGTATCAGAGGCGATGGCTGCTGGAGATTCTTGGTTCGTCGGAACAAGAGGAAAGGATACGGCGGCGGGATTGAATAACACTCTAGATATGTTAAAGTTAACAGCAGGTGTGATAGATCCTCCCGAGTTATACCCTCCTGAGTACCTAAGCACCTTCATCTGATAAAACACGGCTAGATTGTTGTAAAAGTTAATTAGTCCTCTCGGGGTTATTGTCTGACTCGCTTTCTGCCACACATTCGCTGTGGTTAGGAAAGATTGCAGCTGAGACCTAATCGTGGTCTCCGTAACCAACTGCGGTACGGCTGTAAATAGGGAGACAGCTAGCCCTGCAGGTTTCCCCCTACGTGTAGACGAATCAGCTATTTGTAGATTCTGAGACCAATTAGTTGTAAATTGCGCGGGAAGAGTGTCTCGCCCTTGTAGGTTAGATATTCTCGAGAGTATACCGGAAATTGCTTGGTCAATTAGATCCTGATACGTTGGCATTCTTTAGGAACTCGTTAAGGAAGTTATCAGAAATAGAGGTTCGAGCCGATAGACTCACTAATAGAGGGTAAGCGTTCGACACTGTAGGAACATCAACCATAGAGAGATTCGGAGACCTCTTGAGATTATTCCCGAGCGAGAGAAAGTCTGAGACCAGCATAACTCTCTGAAACAACACAGGGATCATAGGGGTCTCTTTAGTTACCAGGGAACCTTGAGACTTAAAGAGAGATAAGAAATACTTATTCAGTTCATGAATAAAACTTCCAATCTCCTTGGAGAGATCGCTCCTAGTATCCACGAGTTCAGTTATGTCGTTAAACCATACAGATTCTGATTGGAAGAAAGAGTCCTCACATGTCCCGTTGGTCTGACATAGATAGATTATGTTTAGGACTTCCTCAGAAGACTCGGTCTCTATATTAGAGAGGATTCTCTTGAGGTGCTCTAGTTTTTCTTTATATGGAAGATTCTTTATCATAGATCCGCGCTGAATAGTTCGTCTAGTCTTCCACCGAGAATCTCGTCCGATTAGGTTCGAACAACACTGGCTGTAAGACTGCTCCGTAACACACTTGATCTTGTCAAGGTTATGTAGACGGTTAGAACTAGTTCCAGCTAGTTAGTTTAATCTTCTCGCGCCTATTTAAGATTATTGAAAAGGGTCCACTCACGGATTTATATAGGTCCTCTATGGAGTGAGTATTCTTAATCCATCCTTCAACTACTTCCTTAATCTCTCGGCAAGGAGATGTTGTCTGATGTAGAGTTAGATACTCTTCGACGAAGTTGACTACAGAACTGACCATTCTCCTTGATCCGCACACAGAACATTCGACAAAGTCCTGTTTCTCGCATCTGTATTTTGAGCTGAATTTCAGAGAGAACATCGTGTAAGCATTACCCTTACAAGAATGTCCGATAGAAGATTTCCTAAGCCACTTCAGAATTCTGAGCATTAATCTTCCTCTTCACTGCTTTGCGACGAGTAATGGTTTGTTTCTTCTCGACTTCCTTACGTTCCTTCTTACTGAGAGGATCGACGTTAACCTTGGGAGTACTCACCTTAACGTCTGTATATGTATCATCCTTCGTGACACTCATCGTATAGTGCATCCAACACCCCACTAATACGAGAATAAATACAACAACACCCATAAATACCGCTAGGTATCCGAGAACGTCTAACACTACTCTAAGAATTTCCATTACTTTCTCCTCGTTATAACTATACCTGTCGTCGGGCTAGAAGCTTCCACAACCACACCGTCTTCGCTTATCTGAGACAGAACGAGGTCTCCTAAAGCAAAGAAGTCAAACACCCAATCTTCCTCGCTCAGAGTCTCCTTCACGAAGTCTACGGCTTCTACATAGTCTGGCTCCCAGAAGTGGTCATCTAATCTCGTCTCGTCTTCAGACATGAGGTAGTACTTATTAAAGTTCCGGTTAGGTAGAGTAAGTATAAGTTTTTGGATTCCTAAATTCTCTACAGCATCTATTATTGCGTTACGAGATCCCTCCTTCGGCATGTGCTCGAGAACCTCAACCATAACAGCCTGAACGAAGGGAGTGTTATCTACTCCAGAAGTTAGCGGAGGTTTCCCTGCTACCACGTTAACTAGTTCTTTCTTCTTAACTAGCTTCTCGCATAGCTTCATACGCTCTTCGTCAATATCGTGGTAGTACCAGTTCAGACCCTGTTCGAGCTTCTTTGCGTATTTAAAGTAGGCACCTTCTCCACAACCGAAGTCGTAGACGGCCATGTCCTTCGAGAGATTGTTCGAGACGAAAGAATGTCTAGCCATTGAAGTAGACCCGAACTTAAAATCCGTAACTCCTGGAATATCGATCTGAGATTTCAGTTTGGTGAAGATCTTGGGAGAGTTTATCAGGTTCACTTTGAAATACTGTCTGACTCCGATAGGTGCTTTAATCTTATTCAGACATCTAAACGCTTTCTCCACCCAATTGTCGTCCACCCAACCTAATTGATTAGTCTTTATTGAGGTCATCATGAGGTAAGCCATCACGCAACATATAAGGTCTCGGATAGGCTTCTGAGTGGAGACTAGTAGACTCTTCACCTTCTTGTTCTTTGAGAAGGGGTTGAGGGTGAACGTAAAGTCGGGAAAGTACTTAGCGAACTTATCAAGACCTACTACGTCAACCATCGAAAGGTGTATAGTGCTCTCGAAGTTTCCGACATCCTTATCCGAGGGTTTCCGAACTACACTAAAGAGAAAGTCGTCCAGCATCTTGATATAGGCCTGAGACGATATATACCTTGAGGTGTCTATGTATTCAGCAGAAAAATCCGACTCATCTCTAACGTCGCCAAAGGATACTTGTGTATCGTGGTCCTTAAAGTAGATATTATATGTGTCCGATCTTCCCTTAGAGTACCACCCAAAAGAGTGTCCTTCTCTCAAAGACTTGATCTGCATATCTCCTTCAGGATTCTTAGAGAGAATCCAAGAGAAGTCAGGATTCTTCGAATATAGTTGCAATAGTGCCATTACGCCTCCACGATTCCCTTTATTTCGTACTCACCGAGCTCGCAAGTCCCGAGAAAGAGATTCTCTTCGGCAGCTTCGCTAGTTATACTTCCTATCTTATAGTAAACCCCTTGGTCCTTAATTATAACTTCTTCCACCACACCTTCATGTCGGGCGTCGCTATAGAATCCGATGTAGTATATCTTCTGACCAAGTGCGTATTTAGGTATGTTCATAGTTGTTCCTCCTTAG
>Ga0123356_10000035_pt1 | contig 145473 bp, 121 predicted proteins | sample TergutEmb28metaG_2_FD_92546 | JGI IMG/M metagenome (GOLD analysis project Ga0123356, IMG submission 92546) | Embiratermes neotenicus P3 segment gut microbial communities from Petit-Saut dam, French Guiana - Emb289 P3 | ecosystem: Host-associated > Arthropoda: Insects > Digestive system > Gut ... | reverse complement strand
TTTAACATCATAAAATATGATTTCTTTTTCATGGGTTTGCAGGTGTTGTTTGTATAAATTATTGTCAACCAAGTAATAGCCATAATCGGCGATTATGTTCACGTATGCCCGCGGTATATTATTAATAATAACCCATTCATGGCTTGAGGTGTCGAAATAACCGTTTTCATTTATTGTGCTCTTATGATAATCTGAATCGGGGTTTAGCAATTGCTCGTTGAATTCCTTCTGCTCCATATCGTCAAACCTGTCATCATCAATGTACTTGCGGTATTGGATTGAGTGGTTCAGCTGCCACCAGCTTTGCGATAGGTAGTCGGTTTCATAAACGATTTCACATTTATCTGATATTAAATCATAACAATAAATCGTAAATTTATTGACACCTGTAGAAGCAAGCCCGGCAGGAACTATTTTTAACGTTCCTTGAACTATGAGGAAATATAGTTTTTCATCGTCATAAATCACACCGGATACACTGCCAACGAAGTGTATAATATCATCGGTATCCTCCGGTTGATTATATGAGAATATTTTTTGCCTGTTACCACCGTCTAAATTAGATTTATAAAAAACTAAATCGTCGTCCATAGAGAAAAAGAAATACAGGTTTTCACCGTGTATGAAAGGGGCAGAGAATCCTCCCATTTGGTCTGCTCTGCCTCGTGCCGTACAGCTTTCGCTCCCCTCCTTATGGCTGCAGTTCGGGCGGACGCAGACGGGCATTGTAATATTCTCAAGCAAGTCGGTGTAATACAATGTTCCGCCGCTCACAGTAATCAATATATCGTTATATACCGATTGATGTGGCATTACAATAGTGAAGTCAGAATTGTTTTGGCTTTTTCCCGTGCAGGAGGTTAGTAGCAATGTTAAAACAAGTGTTGTTAAAATCAGTTTTTTCATATTAGTCACCCTTTACCCAATCTCAAATGATGTGTCAATACCTGCGTAATAGTCGGATTTTAGTATTGCCTTATACCCGTTATTATTAAACCCGAGGAAATAGCTTTTGGTTTCGCCGCTGATTTGCAAGATAACATGGGGTTTAGTCCATTCGCCGTCCCTGTAATACCATGTTTTAGCCTCGTTTTTTTCATTGTCATAGTCGGTTACAATGAATAATACATCATCGTAAAAACCGCAAATGAATTGCACCGACTCATACATTATTTCTTCTTGTCCGTTTAAGTAATTATGTTTGATTAAATTTCCTTTATTCAGATATACCCCGTCAATATAATCAACGTAATAGATATATTCATTATCCGTAACAAATCCGAAAACATTGCCGGGGGAGTCATATTCGGTGGCTTGACCGTCGGGCGTTATGCGGAATTTCTCGGTAATCTGCGTTTGATAATATTCAGAATCGGGGTCGTCAGTATATTTAAGCAGTTCATTATAAGTCATATACCCGTATTCTTCATTGGTATTATACTGAACGCTGAAAAAAATACTTTTATCGGGGAGCAGTTGCAATCCATAAGGCATAGAGCAAGCGATAAACCCTGTTTCGTATATAATTTCACCCTTTTCTGAAGCAAAATCATATCGGATAATAAACCAGTTTTCAAAGTTAGTTTGAACCACTGTTTCTTTACCATAATCGTCTATTGCTTCTTTCCAGATTCCGGTTCTTGCAAGGAGGTAAAGTTCAGAATCGGTATATCGTGCGGTGTATAAAATCGGCGACATATACATGACATCATCGGTGTCTTCGGGTGCGTATGAAAACATCTGCTTTCTATTACCGCCGAATAAATCGCATTTATAAATCTGAATGGCGTTGTCCACTTGGTTCACGAAATAGAGGTTATCGCCGTAAATCATCATTGTTGTGATATATGCCCATTCACCCTCGCCTTGTGCGGTGCAATTCGGGGTGTTCTGCTTATGGTCACAGCCGGGGCGGGAACAGACCGAAATTGTCAGCTTTGTTTCAAGGTCGGTGTATTGCATTGAACCTGTGTTTCTGTCTTTGTCGATTAGAATGTCGTTGTACACCGCTTGACCGAAGGTGATGTGAATGAAGTCATCAGTTGTTGTGGTTGTTTTTGTGCAGGAGGTTAGTAGCAATAGAACAAGTGTTGTTGAAATTAGTTTTTTCATAAAATCACCTCTTTATATAAATACAACTGAGCGGGTGAAAATGTTTCAACCAATGAAAATTGTTTTAATTCTATGAAACTATTGACAAACCAAGTGGAAATTACTATAATATTTTAGAAAACGACGATTTACACAAGTTTGTCATAGACTTATGAAAAGAGGGAGCGGAACAAGCATGAATAAAATAAAAATCGGTGATATAATCCCATTTGGCGAGTTTGATTGGCGTGTGCTTGACATTCAAGACAACAGTGCATTAATTCTTGCGGAAAACACAGTTGAACAACGTGCATATCACACGCAGGAAGCTACAATTACATGGGAAGAATGTGATTTGCGGAAGTATCTCAACGGCGAATTTTTACAAAGGTTCGACATTTCAAAAATAGCACAAACCACGATTGCGAATAAAAATAATCCCCGCTACAAAACAGCCGGTGGCAGTGATACCACGGACAGCATTTTTCTTCTCAGTCTTGAAGAAGTCGGCAAGTATTTCGGCGACCAAATAAAGCCTCCAACCTTTCAAGACCCCAAGAAGGTCACCAGCCGTGAAGATGCCGAAAATAGTTATTGGTACGGCATTTACAAGACTGCATATGACACACTTAAACACTATTTCGATGAAGATAAGGTGAGGCACGGTGCGAGATTAGAATGTCGTCACAAGTGGTGGTTAAGGTCGCCGGGAATGGAGGGCGACTGTGCCGCTGTTGTCTTTGTGACTTGTGTTCATGTCTGTGGGCATAGCCTCGGTTACAGAGTCAGCAACCCCAACGGAGATACGAGGGTAGGCGTTCGCCCGGCTATGTGGTTGAAGTTATAAACGGAGAAGAATACATTAAGTGATATTTTAGCTGCGATTGTTCCAAATAAAACACCCGCCGATACTAAATCGACGGGTGTTCTGCGATTTTTAATTTTTTACCATTTTATCTTTTCTTCTTTCTGCTTAACAACGCTACACTGCCTGCTATTAATGCAGGGACAACACTAATTACTGCCATATGCAGGTGTTGTATGTCAATAGTGTGCCTTTTGCACACTCCCGCAATATTTTATAATTGCATTTTATAAAAAACTGTGTTATAATTGTAAACATAGTTATCGTTGCATATGCAACGAAACATGGCATTGTTTATGTTGGTTGAAATTATGGGGGTTCTGATGAACGTATTCACAATAGGCTACACAAAGAAAGGCGGTATTGCTTATGGATTATGAAATTATATATCATAGTATTCGTGATGTTATAGCATCAGATAATATAAAAACTCTTAGCGAAAATGTGCATAAATTAATTAAACTACCAATAAGGACGAAAGGTCATAAAGATTATTTTTCACACACGCTTTTAGTTTCTGCTCAAAATGAATGTAACCGAGTTTTTGGCGATTCCATGAGTTTATTTAGATTTAATAATAATGAGAAGTTGAAAAAAGGTAAAGTCGCTTATATCTCAAAGCAAGATTCTGCAATCGCATTGTTCCTATCGTATTGTGCTTGGGGTGGAGATTATAAAACTCAAAAAGAGGTATTAATTAAATTTCTAAACGCATTAAATGCGTTTATTCCCGCGGTAGAGAAACGTATAACTCAAAAAGAAATGCGTGAAGTTATACGAGTGGCACAAGAAAAACTACATTTTATGGATACAATAATGAAAGGCAGAAATTTATTTATCGCCTCTCTCCCTTTTTCTCATGAGGATTTTAATAGTTTTGCCGTTAACCCTACTTATTTGCTTAAATCTACAATTGTGTTTTCACTACATTCAAAATCGATTGATATACATGATAGAATCTTTATATTTGCTCATGAGTTAGGACATGTTTTTCATCTTGCTATAACAGGCAGTTTTTCTGTGTTGCCGGAGGAGTTTCATGCGTTTAACGAAATTATAGGAGTGGGAAAAATCGAAGGAGAAGAAGGTAACGAGTATTTTGCCGATATAATTGCGACTGCAATTTTACATGAAACTGAGTTATCGGCTCATTTACCAAGTGATTTTGGAGATGGGATGTGCGAGGTTTTTTCACATTTTGGTAAAGCAATTTGTGAAAAGTATAAATTTTAGTCAGCTCTAATTTCCTAAAATGCTCGGATGTTATTGCATTATATAATACTAATATATATAGAAAAACCGCCCTCGGGTTATTCCCCAAAGGCGATTTACTTGCAAAGTCAAGCCAGTTATTTTTTACTAAAAAATCGTGTAAAAATCGTGTAAGGCGATTTTTAGACTTGAAAAACCCTGTGTTTTACTGGTTTTTTAGAAAATAAAGCGGATTACGAGGCTCGAAGAAACCTTAGTGCTTTTTGTAAATTCTATTAAATTGTTGTAACCTGCACTGTTACAGGGTTTATCTTCAATCGGTGTTTTGTAGGTTTTAGTGAATTAAGGCAGTTTTGGCTCGTTTTAATGGGAAGATTATGGGAAGAAAAATATACACGGCGGTACATTTTCGCGCTCCCATTATACTTTTAATTGTATTTTACAAAAAACTGTGTTATAATTATAAACACAGTTTTCGTTGCATATGCAACGAAACTTGGTATTGTTTATGTCGATTGAAATCATGGAGGCTCAGATGAACATATTCACAATAGGCTACACAAAGAAAGGTGCTGAGAAATTCTTTGAGTTAATCAGTACAAATGAAATTGATTTACTCATAGATGTGCGACGGTTTAATTCCACACAGCTTGCCGCCTTTGCAAAAAGTAGGGATTTACAATATTTCCTCTCGAAAATCTGTAACTGCGATTATACTTGGGCGGTGCAATTCGTTCCAACCGCCGCACTTTTAGATGATTACAAGAGCGGTCAAATCACTTGGAATGATTACGAAAAAGCATACCTCGCTTTACTCGATAAACAAGATTTCGGGTTCTTTGAGCAATTCTCAGACAAGAGAATTTGCCTGCTTTGTGCCGAGGATTTACCAGATTTCTGCCACCGCCGCTTACTTGCAGAAAGAATTGCAAAGATATATCCGAATACGGAGATACAACATTTATGATAATTTCCGCTTCACGCAGAACAGATATTCCCGCATTTTATTCCGATTGGTTTATTAATCGGCTTAATGCGGGGTATTGTCTTGTGAAAAATCCGTTCAATCCTACACAAATCAAGAGAGTGTCGCTGCTACCGCAAGACGTAGACGGAATTGTTCTGTGGACGAAGAATACAGCTCTGTTACTACCGAAAATCTCGGCACTTGACCCGTTTTCGTATTATTTTCAATATTCAATCACACCGTATCACACAGACATTGAAACCGGACTTGCGAATAAGCAAGATGTTATAATTCCTGCGTTTTTGGAGCTTGCTTCAAAAATCGGGGCGGAACGCATGATTTGGCGGTATGACCCGATTGTGATAAATAATCGCTATACTTATGAATATCACATTGGGGCATTTACCAGACTATGCGAATTACTTAAAGGCAGTACGAAAAAGTGTGTAATCAGCTTTGTTTTGGCGTATAAATCCGTTGCCAAGAGCTTGCGGGAGGTCGGTAGTATTGAATTGGATGTTGCAGAAAAACTTCTATTAGTTGAATCGTTGTCGGAAATTGCGAAATCACACGAAATCACGCTTTGTGCTTGCTGTGAATTGCCGGGATTGTATGAACTCGGAATACAACCGATTTCGTGTGTAGATGCTATTTTGCTCAGCAAAATAGCGCAAAAGACGCTATGCGTCCCTCGTGACAAAAACCAGCGTGACGGCTGTAATTGTGCGGTTAGTGTTGACATCGGTGCTTATAACTCATGTATAAATGGTTGTCAGTATTGTTATGCCAATCACGTTGAAGCGAGAGTTAGAGCGAATTATACGGAACATGATTCAAATGCGGAGATGTTATAAAAGGCTTTGCAATGCGGTTTAATCAAGTTTGTTTAATTCGTCCGGGGCTTGATATAAGATGATTTCAGAATTATTGTTGTTAATTTTCTTCACTCTCAATCAATGTGATTTGCCGTTGCCCCAGACTTTTAGCGTTCAGCGGGCTAACAGCGGATTTTCCTGTGCTTTTTTCAATCTGCTGACGTGCGACTTTGGCGGCTTTCGCCCCCTCTTTCGCAACCTCCGCACTTTCGACGAACCCGACGGGTTTGCGTTCGACAGATATTTCCGTGGCGGCGACTTCCGCAAGCATATTAAGTACAAGCTCGGTGTTAGTCATGTTGTCACGCAGATTTTCTTTCTTCAAGCCCTTGTATTTGCGATATTCACGGGTAGTCATGCCGCTCCACGTCTTGCTCATCAAATCGGTGAGAGCGGCGTATTCTTCGGTTTCGTCAACTCCGCTTTTATCCCATTCGTCTGTCAATGCCTTCCGCACCTCGATTGATTTAATTCGTTGATTTATCCAGTTTTCGCTGTAACCCAAGCGGCGGTAATTCTGAATAGCACGGTCGATTGACAATTCGGGGTCAACGGTTTCATCAATGCGTTCGCTCCCGACTTTGGCGAGCCACAGCTTAAACGGCTCGGCTTTTTTACTCGGAATAGACTGAATAAGCCGTAAAACCTGCTCTGTGTCCATAACATCGGTAAGCCGCATTTTGCCGTCCGGTGCAAGCATTTTCAACTGGGTAGTATTACTAACCGGTTGACCGTTCTTGTCAAGTTGGGTAGTATCTCTAACCAACTGACTTCCTTCGTCTTTCAGCTTCTTTTTAAGCCATTTCCAGTAGTTTTTAGTTTTTTCGTAATCGGGTTGTTCGGTAAGAATACCGACTATATCCAAAACAGAAAGCCAGTATTTCTCGTTTTCATCGTCCCAAACGTGACGAACTTGCTTGTCCTCGAATAATTTAATCTTATTTTTAGGCTCACTCATTATGATTTTCCTCCTTCGATTTCAGCAACAATATCATCAATGCCTTAACGGAGTCTGTCTGAATTTAAGTTTTCTGGTAAATTATAGCATGAAATCTATGTTTTGTCAATTATACTATTTTATTTCCTGTTTCTCTTAACGTCAATCCGATTTCCGTTGTTTTGATTGTTTTAAGGGTAAACAAATCATTTTTCCTTTTTAATCCAGAAAATTGTTGATTTTTCGTCTCAATTATGTTATAATGCAACCTATACTATATATAGTATAGGTTCGGTGATTATCGACATACTTAAAGGGGATGATAAGCCGAATGGAGACTGATAACACCTTTAAATGGAGTTAAACGTGATTCTGCATGAAAATAAAACCGTTAGATATGAGTGTAGAGGCGATTGAATTGGACAGTAATAATTCAACTGCAACAAAAGAAATGATGTGATTGGAGAGACTTATGCCGCATAAAAGCGTTAAAACAATAAAACAAATAATCTTTTGGCAATATGCAAAAATTGTGTCAGAGTCAGCCGGGTTGGGCAAGCAGAACTATGGTATGATTATGAATACATACAAAAAGCTGTGTGACGGCTCTATGTCGTGGTCAAGTACCGTTCGAGAATGGCTTCGGGAAAAAGAGCAAGGAAATGTATGTATTTACTGTGGTAATACCGACAAACTCACTACCGACCATATCCTTTCCCAAGTTTGCGGTGGTGAGGATATTCCCGATAATGTTGTCAGTGTTTGTAAATCATGCAATTCGAGTAAAGGTTGCAAGGGGCTGTATGAATGGTGTGGACTTAAAGCGAAAGACAACCATCACAGGATTGCCGAGGGAAAATATTTGAAATATCTGTATTCCCTGCATGAAAAGCAAGGCACGTTGGATAAAGGTGTTGATGAGCTTTATTCAGTGTGTTCGTTAGAACAGACGTGTATAGCGGGTGAACACGGGGGGAAGTTGACGGTTTATTGCATTGAGGGGTGCTTTTTGAAGAGATTTATTGAAATGACATAATAGGAGTGAATTATAATGGCATATGAAATTGGTGGACGCTCTGATAAATTTGGCAATAGATATGAAAACCGTTGGGTTGCTAAGCAACTCTTAAAGTTGTGCCATGAGCAAATATCTTCTTTAATACATGAACCGGTTGGAGAAATTGAAGAAGGAATAGATTTAATAACACATAAAAAAGATAATATTGTTGAATTACATCAATGTAAAGGTAGCAATGCAAATAAAGATTCTTGGTCAATTTCAGATTTGAACAGTCGTGGAATATTTATGCGTATAAAAAAGCATCTTGAATTAAATGTGAATCATTTCTATAAATTCGTTACACCATTAAGTTGTCAGTCAATGCAAACATTGATTTCACGCGCAGAAAATAGTTCTGACAACCCTATGGATTTTTACAATTATCAAATAAAAGCAATTCCAAATAAAAATGCACCTGATATTGAAAATAATTTTAAATTGTTTTTGAATAATATGGATTTGAGCGAAGATGAAAATGGGTATAGATTAGCTAAAAACTATTTGTCGCGTATCGAATTTGTTCTTTTTCCAGATTCAAAAAGTTCACAAGAAGATATAATTGACCGTATATCAGATACTTTCTCTGCTGATTCCGAAACTGTATATAATCTACTCTTAAATTATATAGGTGAGAATAACCGATTTGGACATAATATTTCTACATTAGAGATTAATAATTATCTTGAAAGTAAGAATATTTATAGATATGATTTAACAAATAACTCTCAAATCTTACCGAGAATTCAAACTCTTAACGAAACTTTTAAATCTTCTTTTGTTTCATTAAATAGTGGTTTGGTTGGAAGAAATGAAACAGAACAAGTGTATTCATATATATTAGAAGGTAAATCAGTGGTGATACACGGCAAAGCTGGTTCTGGCAAAAGTGGTGTTGTTCAAGAATTGATTCAAAAGTTGAAAGAGAATGAAATATTATATTTAGCATTAAAACTTGATAAATATATACCCGAAACCTCTGCGAGAGTTTATGGTGAGAATATATTAGACTTAACTAAATCACCCGTGCTGTGTTTATCACAATTAGAGCCAAATAAAAACAGTGTTCTTATATTAGACCAATTAGATGCAATACGTTGGACAACGCAAAATACAAGAACGGCATTAGATGTCTGTAAAGAATTAATCAAGCAAGTGAATAGAAACAATTCCGATGATAGCAATCAAAGCAAAGTGTCTGTTATCTTTGTTTGCCGAACTTTTGATGTGGAAAATGATAGCGGTATAAAACTGCTGTTTGATAATGAAGAAGAACATAATCAGAATATGCAATGGGAGCGAATTGTAATAAATGATTTAGACGATGAGGTAGTCAAAGCTATTGTTGGTGGTTGTTATGAGGCTTTTAACGCTAAATTCAAAGAATTATTAAGAAATATAAACAATCTATATATTTGGAGTAAATTAGACACAGAAAGAAAAAGCACACAGTACGCTTCTGCATATCACTTAATTAGAGCGTTTTGGGAACAATTTGAGAAAAAATGTGAAAAATCGGGCATAAATCATACAGATGTATGTAAATTAAAAACAACTATTATTGATAAAATGAGTTTATCTTCAAGAACGTCTATTCCTAAATCAATGATGAATATATGTTCACCCCAAACAAGAGAATTGGCAATTTCAGAGGGTATAATTATCGAAATTGATATTTTGGTGTTTTTTGTTCATCAAAGTTTTTTCGATGTGTTTGTTGTCGAAACAATGGTTGAGAAAGTATATACAGGCACTTCAATTGACTTATTATTAGGTTCGGTTGACATGCAAACTCCACAAATACGTTATCAACTTCAAATGTTATTACAAAATCTTGCGGAGATTGACCAATCAAAATTAGTAGAATGTTGTAAAATACTGTTACAAAGCGATAATGTTCGCTTTTATATGAAATATGTAGTTTGGGAAGTAATCGGACAAATTAAAGCAGAGCAACCAATATTAGATTTTATAGAAAAAAACATGACAAACTGGCTTGATGCAATCACAAACACGGTTATGTTAAGTCATCCATATTATATTGAGCATTTTATAAGAAATGGCTATATTTCTTCATTGTTTAAATCTGACAAGGATTTTATAGCAATAAATCTTCTCCGTTCGGTTAGCGAACATATAGGAGATGCGGTAGCAGATTTCATTGAGCCGTATATTTTAAAAGATGAAAATATTGACACGAAAATATACGGAGCGTTGTGTTGGGATATGGAGAAAGATTCTGACAAACTGTTCGATATACGATTGAAACTGCTTGCTACAAATCCAGAAATTAAGAAGCACAATTACTTTCATTTCAAGAAAATGGCGAAAAATGATTTAATGAGAGCAGCCAGATTATTAGAAACTATAATTGAAAGTAGTGACGAAGCGTTTGAGGACAATATCGGTAGTTATATAGATTCTGATTTTAATGTTTTCAAACAGTTAAGCAATGAATTCCCCGAATATTTATGGGAAAAGTTTATGCCTATTTTTGAAAAAAAGAATTATTGTGAAGACTATTCGTGGCGATGTCATGATAGAGCGAATTTAGGCAGAGAAATAGTCAATATGATAATTGTTGCCGGCGAAGTGTTAGCAGAAAGGCATCAGGAAAAATATATAAAATATTTTAGAACCTATTGCAATTCAACCTCGCTAATCGTTAACGAAGTTTTATTATATTCATCAATTATGCTTTCTTCTAATTTTGCTGATGATGTCATTAAATGGTTAATTAGTGATTCATGTTCACATATGTCTGATGAAACCGGCAAGCACGATACAAAGTTAACTGCGGCTAAAAAGTTGATTGAAAAGTATTCAAAAGTATGTTCCGATGAAATATTCTCAGATTTAGAGGTGTCTATCTCTAAATTTCGTGAACCAAGCGAGTTAGAAATAGCAGAATATAGATTTGAGCATAATAAAGCCGTAAGAAATGGTAATTCGCAAACTGGATTTGGCGAAATATATTTGGCATATTGGGGCGAATTACAAGCGTTTTTATTACCTGCATTAGACGAAACAAGAACATCTAAGATTACTAAACAACTTATTAGGGTTTTAGAACGCAGATTTAAGGGACATGAATTAGGCGGTATAAAACCTAAAATTTCATCAGATTGGGTAAACGCTTCTATATCACAAGAGGTTTCTATGAAATTCTCAGATAATTATTGGTTAAAACTAATCAATAATAAAAAATTATGCAATAAAGAGTTTTTGATAAAATCTCAACGAAGGTGGGGGAGTTCTGAGTCATCACATTTTGCATTTTCTCGATTATATGAAAACGCAGGTAATATAAATCCGGAACGATTTGTTGTTTTAGCACAAAAATTTCCTCTAACAGTAGATAGACATTATATACAAGCTGTTTGGTCAATCGCCTCAAAAGACGAACCACCAAAAGAAATTGAAAATTGGAACCCTGCAACATTTGAATCTATTTCACAGACTGTTAATTTTGCACTTGTCCATCCCGAAAAAGACGAATTGAATATGTGCATGGAATTCTGTCGGTTAATTCGTAATAGAGCTGACTGTGATTGGTCTGATGAAATTATTGAGAGAGTCATTTATTTAGCTTTAAACTATGAAGAAAAAGATAGGGAAAGCGATGATTTAGAAATAACTTATCTTAACACTGTTAGAGGTAGTGCGGTATGTGCTTTGTCAAGTTTATTGTGGGGGAAATATGATAGATATGATATGTTAAAATCTGCAATTGAGGAATTAATAATAGATGAGAACCCAGCGATTCGCCTTGCAATTTTAGAGGCGGTAATTGCAACATATAATATAAAAAAAGAACAGTCTGTTGAGTGGTTCTTTGCACTTGTTAAGAGCGATGAAAGAATAGCGAGTCATAGAAGGGCAATTTATTTAATTTTTAAATTGTGGGCAGACAATAAAGATGAATGTAATTCTATAATAACTAATCTTTTCTATTCGGAAAACGAAAAATGTAGCAGAAACGGAGCCTTTCTTGCATGTAATTTATATATCGTTTGTGATGATGTAGATATATTTAAAGATATGATATTTAACGGTAAGTTATCTTGTGAGCAAGTCGAAGGTTGCACCAAAGTAGCGGTAGATTTGATGGATAAATTAAGACTTCGCGACAAATCAAAATCTGTTATTGAGGAAATGCTAAAATATCCCAAAGAATCGAAAAAACATTTGAGCCGATTGTTTTATCATTCAAAGTTTAATCCTGCGGAAGATATAGAGCTAATCAAAAAGATTATATCATTAAATCCAAACGAATCATTTTTGGCGTTTGAGCATTATATAGAGAAAAATGATGTTCCGATTGAATTTGTGACTGAAATAGTTTTTCATTTATGTGAACAATTTGTTGATAACAGAAAAAACATAGAAGATATGCGAAAAGGCGGGTATTATTCTATTGTTAGTGAATTACCGAAATTAATTACAAGAATATATGACCGTGCGACCAATAATGATGAAGTGAGGGAAAACTGTTTGAATATATGGGATATTTTATATCGAAGCGATATTGCTAATGCCAGAATATTAACGCAACAAATTATGGATTATTAATTTGTTTATCATTCTTGACATTCAAGAAATTTTCGCTCATAATTAGCAAAAGAGAGGAATCAATCAATGGAAAACCAAAACATCGAGTGGAAAGAATCGTGGCGGGACGAATATTTAAAGTGGATATGCGGCTTTGCTAATGCACAAGGCGGCGTTCTTGAGGTCGGGCGAAACGACAAAGGCGAGATTGTTCAGCTCCAAAACGCGAAAAAGCTGTTAGAGGAATTACCCAATAAAATTCGCACAACAATGGGGATTATCGCAGACGTGAACCTCCATAGTGAAGCCGACAAGGAATATATCAGCATAAAAGTCGCTTCGCATTACAACGCCATAAGTTACAGAGGTAAGTATTATTACCGCACAGGCAGTACCAATCAAGAACTAACCGGCTATGCTTTAGATGAGCTTTTACTCGGAAAATATGGTAAAACATGGGATTCCGTCCCTGTTACGAAAATAAGTGTTGACGATTTTTATAATGACACTTTCGACATTTTCCGAAAAAAAGCCGTATCAAGCAAACGGCTTACTCCCGAAGATGTAGAATGTGACAATCTTGAACTGCTCCAAGCGTTAAACCTCACTGAGAGAGAGTATCTTTTGAAAGCCGCAGTGTTATCGTTCCACCATAATCCCGAAAGGTGGTGTTTGGGTTGTTATGTGAAAATCGGTTATTTTGAAAACGATGCAGATATTCTGTATCAAGACGAGATTAACGGTTCATTGATTACTATTCCCGACCGAGTTATGGACACGATTTACACGAAATATTTTAAGGGATTAATTCGTTATGAGGGAATTCAAAGAATTGACGAGTACCCTATGCCTCGTGAAGCATTAAGGGAAGCAATTTTGAACGCTGTCGTGCATCGGTCATACGAGACAGGAAATCCGATTCAGATTAGAGTTTACGATGATAAAGTTTATGTTTATAACTGTGCGAGATTGCCCGTTGGAATTACAGAGAAAGATTTGCAAAATGCTAATAAATCAGCACCTTATAATCCGCTAATCGCAAACGCTTTCTTCCGTTCGGGGCAAATTGAAGCATGGGGGCGTGGCATTGAGAAAATCAAAGCTGCCTGTTTAGCTGACAATCTCCCTGAACCCGAATTCAAGATTAGTTCAACAGAATTTATGATTTGCTTTCACATTCGTAATAATAATAAGGCAATTGCTGAACGCACGAATGCAAATGGCAAAAATATAGTGCCAAACAAAGGCACTGCAAATGGCACTATAAATTTAGATGATAACACCTGCCGTCTTTTAGAAGCAATTTCTGATAATCCGGTAATAACTTATGATAAATTATCTGAATTACTGTGTATGCCTCGAAGAACTGTTTCCCGTGAAGTAAAGAAGTTACAGAATAATGGGTTAATTGAGCGTGAGGGTGCTAAGAAAAACGGTAAATGGATTGTTAAATAACTCGCATTGTGGGGACGGAGTTAATGAATAACGAAATTATAAGAATTGAGTGTTATAATCATGAAAATCAAAATGATTATAAAAAAGTGTTGAACGCTTTTGAGTTTCCTCGTGATTTTAATATACTTTCCAAACAAACATTTGAACAAAAGAACAAAAATATTTTTCTTATGATTATAGATTATCCCAAGATTTTTTTGAATTTCGGTACGAAAACTAAAATTATAGGTTATTGTATCATTTATGATGCTCACGATTTTCCTAAGGAACATCAAAAGTTTCTTTTTGATGTGTTTAATGTTCCTGCGAATATAGTACATGAATATAATATTATTGTTTCTGATTGCATGATTTCTGCAATAAAACGAGGGAAAGGCTATGGCGATAAGCTAATAAACCATGTCTTATGTTTCTATAAAGGCGATAAAATATCTCTATATGCAGATAATGCCTATGGTGATAGTTCGCCGTTTTGGATAAAAATGGGATTTAATATCAAAGATGAGGAAAACAGCATATATGCTCTTGACAATTCGGTAAACAATGTCTGACGAATTCAAAAAAACCAGTGTTTTATTTGCTTTTTGAGAGCAATTTTGAATAAGCGAGACACTTGACAGATTACGCATTGTGTTGTATAATTTCCTTTATGAGACCCCCCGCACCTCTCGGCGCTTCGGTGTCTGATGTGTCCCAGAGGGGGACTTTTCTTGTAAAAGAAAATGCGGATGTTCAAAATGTGAAATCTCCTTGAACACGCTTTTTAAGTTTTCTGGTAGTTTATAGCATTAAATCTATGTTTTGTCAATTATACTATTTTATTTCCTGTTCCAAATCATTGAAAATATCAGAATCGAAAAACTCTCGTAATGAAATATCCAACCCATCACATAGTTTTTTTATTGAAACAACACCTGGGTTCTTGCTTTTTATATTCAACATACTATAAACTGTAGATGGGGGTATCCCCGCATGATTGGCAAGTGCATTTATAGCTATTCCTCGTTCATCGCATAGTTCGATTATTCTTTTCTCGATGGCTTCTTTGGTAGTCATGTACAAATTTCTCCTTGATTTACGATATATCGTGTATCAAGTTTAACAAAAATTTGAAATTTATGTGTGGGATATATCGCAAATGACATTATTATGCTATAATGTAATATATACAAAATATGGTCTAATTGATTGACAATAATTGGGCAATATGGTAAAATTTAAGTAATTTTAAACGGAGGGTGTAAAAATGACAGATTTAAGAGCACAAAAACGTAAGGTGATTGAAAGAATATCGGAGTTTGCGGATAAATACCATTATCCTTTGCTTATTCCGTGCCTTGTTGCGGTTCTATTCGTGAGCATTTATTACGGAATAATAGGTTGTTTCACGGTTGAGAGAAATGGAAACTACATACGAAAACCTCTGTTGAGGGTGTTGTCGGTGGCTGTTCTAATCGCTTTTATGTTCACATCTCTGCCTTTGGGGGAATTTGGGGCACTTAAGTCGGTAGCGGACACTTCCTCAGTTCAATCATCAATAGGCACACCGAGAAGCCTTGATTTAGATTATTACGGAGATAATTTTGTTCCTACAGAAACTTATGATTTAAACAATGTTCCGCCTTACATTACAGATGAATATGTTCTTGTTGATTTTACTGCAACACTTGTTTTCTCTGTTAATCGTACGATTACCATATCAGATACAGTAAAAGTAATAAAATTTGCAGGAAATCAAACTACTACATTCACCGAACTTAATATAGTCGTTCAAGGCGACACAGATATAGTTTTCCATGATTTTAATTATATCGGCGGTTCGTCAAGTTCTGCATTGAGTTTTGGCGGAGTTGACCCTGCTATAATTTCAATTGGAACAGAAAACAGCATTAGCGGCAGAGGTAATTTTGATGCCATTTCCGCAAGTGGTGACTTATTTATCTGTGGAAATGCCGATTTAACCGTTGACCATGTGACAGATATTATTCCCGGCACTTCGGGAAAAACTGCGATTTCTGTTGCCGATGCTTTAACCATTGACATGGATAATGTCACCTTAACAGCCGAAGGCGGAGATGGGAGAAATGGTGCTGATGGTATCCACAACACTTCAACTCCTCCCACTCCAGGAACACCAGGTACACCAAGCAATACTGCTCGAGGCGTGCATGGAACTGCCGGAACTGCTGGAGGTTCTGGTGAAAACGGCAGTCCTGGAGGTTCTGGTGGGAATGGTATTTGGGCATTAAATGTAAATATTCTGAATAATTCAATTATTCATTTGTCGGGTGGGAACGGCGGTAATGGAGGTATCGGTGGCAATGGAAGCAATGGCGGTAACGGTGGACGCGGTGGCAATGGAAATGTTGCTGCTCAATTTCCTCCTATAATTGTATCGAATAATGAGCAAGGTGGAAACGGTGGCAGAGGTGGTGACGGGGGTAATGGAGGCGACGGAGGCAGTGGCGGTGACGGTGGTACTCCTTTATTTATTCAAAACTTTGATTTGGTTGAAAATATTTCGCCGTTTAGTTCAATACTTATTAAAGCTGGCAACGGCGGTAATGGTGCTATTGGTGGCAACGGAGGCGACGGAGGCAGAGGTGGTGACGGGGGTAGTGGAGGTTCGGCTGCGGGTGGCAGTTCTGACAATGGTAGTAGAGGTGTAGCCGGAATTGGTGGAAATGGTGGCAATAGTGGAAATGGTGGCTATCATGGTTCTCTTAGCATTGTTGGTATTAATTCTCAAGAATTTGGCGGAGAAGCAGGTAAAAAATGGGATATTGTTGGTTATAATAATACTACAACAAGTTTAACATTTATGAGTATCCCCATACCTGTAACTCATTTAGATTTAAATAATCCAATATATGGTTATGTCGGTGGTTCATTTGGTTTAAGTGCTGTAAATGATTCATTGAGTTTTCTGGGGTTTAATTATGTAGAACCAAACACAGCAGGTAATCCAGGAGCAATTGGAATAGACCGTGCGGACTCAATTCCTTTAACATATCAACGTGATGGTGTAAAAATAATTGATGTAAGTATCGCCGGAATTAACGGAAATCCGAGAAATATATTTAATTCAAGCGATTTAATGCTCATTCGTATACAAGCAAATACAAATGATTTGCAAGATGATTGGCTTCAATTAGTGCATGAGAGCGAACGATTTAACGTATATTCAAGCAGTAACTTGACAGAACCTTTAGAAATTGTAGAAATACTCGATTACGACTATAACAACGAATCCTTCTTATGTATTATTAGAAATAATCTTAATTTAACCGGGGTGAATCGTGATGATGTAATAACAGTTTATGCCGATGCGATTAGTTCAAGTCCTGCTGTTACACGGAATTTCACGATTTCATGCGATTCGAGTCAATTTACAACCAGACCCGCACCTAATGCAACAGGTGTAAGTTTAAATGAAACAAATATTGAAATAACAAAAGGTAGCACAGGTTCATTAATTGCAACTGTAAATCCTTATAATGCCGCAGAAAAACGTGTGATATGGAGTAGTGACGATGAAAGTGTTGCTACTGTAAATAATAGGGGGGTAATAACCGCATTAGAGTACGGTACAACAATAATAACCGCTACAACAGTTGATGGTGGGTATACTGCTAATTGTGTTGTTACTGTATCAGACAGGGTTTTTCTTGTAGAGCAAATATCACTTAATAAAGACACAACAACAATAATGCCGGGGGTAACCGATATTCTCAGAGCAGAGATTAGCCCGTCTAATGCTACAAATAAAGGCTTGCTATGGGAAAGCAGTGACGAAACTGTTGCTGTAGTAGATGAAAACGGTTTAGTAACTCCTGTGGACTTAGGAACGGCGGTTATTACAGTTAGAGCAGCAGACGGTAGTGGTATTATAGCAACTTGCGATGTTCTTGTAAAACCTCACCCACCGCAAGTGAGTATTGATAAAAGCGGTAGGTCTGTTTTCACTGACGCAGATATTTCTGAAACATTGATATGGGATATTACATATTTCGGGGCGGATACGCTCACAACTACAATCGAAATCATGAAAAATAACGACCCGCCTGTGGTTCATAATCTGAGCGGAAACAGTTTTGATGTTTCTTTGACAATGCCGGCTACCTTAAAAGATATTTATACTGTTAGGGTGACTATAACCAATGAGTTCGACGATACGGCTTCTGATAATATAAACTTTGAAGTATATAATTCAACTGCATTGGCACAAGAATTTAATGTTCCGATTGTCATTGATAATAGCAGTGATGTCACAGGAAAAGATAGGGACGCACTGCTGGCAATGCAGGGTGAATTCTCTTTATCTCATTCTCTGCAGCTTAATACAAGTCTATTTTCATGGACAGGCGAAGATAGGTTGATTTGGGAAATTGCAAATGAAAATGTGGCAGATGTATATTATTTAACACCCAATGGGTGGGCAATGATTTTGCCGGGAATGTCACTGCACCCTACAACAAGTATTCGTATTGCAGGATACGAAAACGGCTCAACAACATTAAAGATTACACATGAAAAGACAGGAATGTATGTAAATATTCCAGTTTCTGTTGCCACGCTTGAAAATAAACTGTTGTTTATAAAAACTACACCCGCCCAAGTTTCTCAGATTACATTTACAAATGGCTTAAACGAAACAAAGACTTTACTGACAAACAGTAGTGGTGATATTGCATTTTATGAACCGAGCGGAATAATCAGCGATATTATAATTCGGTCAGATATAGGTGACGATGCTTGGATTGGTTTGATTAGACAAGAAAATTTAATAAGCGGTGAAAATCAGAGCGGATTATATCCCATAAACAGAATTAACCTAACACTGCTCTCCAACCTCACATTGTACATCACAACACCCAATGGCAGTCGCTATAACGGCGATGTGCAGATAACAGGAGGACTTTTTGAAAATGATGTTTTTGTGCCATCATCTCAAATAACAAGTCAAAAGTATAATAACAGCACAGATACATCAGGGCGAATATTTATTCAATTGGATACTGCAAGTTTTGGTGTAATAGACCAAAATAACAAATATAAATATGCGTTTGAAATCCGCTTTTTAGATGGTAATTATGCCCCTATGCTCTTTGAAATTGATGCAATGTATGATGTTAGGGAAGTTTTACAAAGTAATGCTTTTACTCTGTATTTGAACGAATGGGATGAAACAAGACCGAATGTATCATACCGCTATAACAATTCTGATACAACAAATAACATAAGTAGTATAGGCATTTCAGACGATAACCCAACAGGAAATTTAATCATACACGCTGCATTACCTAATGGCAAGGACTTTCAAATGGCACAGATTAAAGGAATTGACGGAAGTATCGCTTCAAAGCAGACTTCTGCAATTAGTGATTATCCGTTTTTAACTGATATTTCGTATGCTGTGATAGAATGGGAATTAGATAGTAGCACTATACCGCTTATAACAACTAAAAGTTTCAACATTGAGTTCACATACACCGATGGCTCAAGCCAAACAGAGCGGATGCCGTTTAGTATATCGAATATGGCTTTAAGGGGTAAAGCAGAAGAAAGTGCGAAATTGTTTTTACCATTCCAAACAGATTTCGATTCTTTTTTACCCAGTTTCTACGATTCACCTTTTAAGGTAAATTGGTTGTCCCCATTAGCAGAAATTTCTGGGTTAGATTATGAAATTAGAATTAAATCAACAGAAAATCCATTAATTTATGAATGGTATGGATATTATTCAAGAAACATGTCAAAACCTGATACATTCAAGGAATTTTGGGCAAATTACTGTACAGTAAAAGAAAGAGTAAACAATCCTGCTATGTTCAGAATATTTAATATAGATTTGTTTAAACTTAACCACTCCACAGAATCTTTTGTTGAAGGAACACTCCAATGGATAGAAAAAGAAAACGATTTTTACCTACATATTACTGATGGAAATGCTTCGGGGGCAAAAAGAGTATATTGGCAAGGAAGCGCAGAGCAATTAATTGATAGTACTGTTATTTCACTTGCTATAGGGGAAGCGAATACAGGTATTCCTGTTGTTGATGTTGGTTTGTTTATAATAGGATTCTTAATTCCAGATAAATATTCATGGATTGAATTTGGTTCTGATTCTAATGTTTCAATGAGGATAAATAATAATTCAATTGAGTTATCTTTATCAACTGAAACCGAAAACAAAACTATAACTCAAAGGAAATGGCTCTTCGGTCTCATCAAATTAAATTCAAGCAGAACTAATTCTGTCTATAATTGGTATGCAAATTCAAGTTACAATAAGAATATTAATCAAGGGCAACAGAATGGTAGGTTAGTTTATTTAGATTATATTAGATATGGAATGTTTATTATGCCACAGTACAGAACATTAAATTTGTGGAATGAGCAAACTTCATTAGTATCTCCTCTTTCCGCCATGACATACTTTAACTCATACAATTTGTTTGAAAGTGTTGATTTATCCACACCTATTAATTATAGTGATAATGAAAACGAAGTAATTATCAAAGGGAATGAGAATTTCGCGGTAAAAACCTATGAAGCTTTTAATCTGCGAGCAACAAACGACTGTTTAGATATTTTTATTGAAAAAGAAGAAATTGATGAGAATGATTTAATCTATTTATTAAATCAGACCGAGCTTGTTGTAAGCGTATATAATGGTATTGAATGGACAAAACCTTTATTTTTAACTGATAATAATCAACCAGATGGTAATCCTACAGTCGATGTTGATACCGAAAACAAAAAAGCCGTTGTAGCATGGCAACGTCTTATACTTCAACACGATGAAACAGAGGGCTTTTCTGCTACAACCGAATTATGGTACAGCACATACGCTAATGGAAACTGGTCTGAACCCGCTCGTTTAGATTCTATAGGTGAGAATATGTTTAATGGCTATCAAATCGCTATGAATGACTATGGGTTTACTGTAATTGCCAATATAAGTAATAACTTGGATGATAATACAAGTGATATTGTAACTTATTTTGTTGATAGTGCAGGAACAGTTACAAAAACTATTCTTACAAATGGCGATGATTTATGTGTTAATCCGCAAATAGTTGCAAACGACGATGATTTCTACATTTCGTGGTATCGTTATTCAGAGTATGGTAGTGACATTGTGGTGAGAAAGCTGTTTAATAACGGAAATGTAGATAGTTTTAATGTGTTGAGTGTAATTGAAGTTTCTGATTTTAGCATATTGAATCCCACAATGATGTATCAACTTGTTGGAAATGGAAATCAAGCGGCTATTCTCTGTAAATCATACAACTTCAGTGAACATGGTGATGCAATTTATGCCATTAAGATTTTAGATGATAGCGGTATTATGTCGTTTAGTGTACCGATGACAGTAGTAGAGCCGAAAAGCGGTTATGGATTGGAAATAATAAATGGTAATCTATCTGGAAATCAAATTACAATAGAATATGCAGAATTTTTAGAGCCGGAAAACTTTGAAGATGATGTAATTATTTCTGTCCAAAACAAAACCAAGTCTTTTGAAAACACATTTATAAGTGGAGTTAGTTTCAATGACTTAAGTGTAGGTGTTAATGAAGATTTATTAATTACATTCTCTGTAGCGAATACCGGAATGGATGCAATCAATTCGATTGAAATAAGAATTGACGGAAACACTTATATTACTGACAGCAGTGTAATCGTACCGGGAGGGTTTCAGATGTATGATATTGTATTATCTACAGGGGATTCTCTCAATAATCCTGCATACAGTATTTTGGTTGAATTTTCAAATGGTGAAAATAAAGTATTTAACGGTATGTTAATGTTAGCAAAACCGGATGTATCTATTGGGCATATTACAACACTTACAGCAGAGAGAGGCATTCGAGAATTTTCTATACATCTTTTCAACGACAGCGATGTGACGTTAAAGGGTAGTGGAAATGAAGTTCATTTGTCTTTCTTTGATGACCCTATGTGTGAAAATCCAATTAATGTAAGCGGTCAAAAAATTATCGTGTCAGCAGAGGATTTGGAACTTCTTGATGTTGGCGGTCTTAATCTTCATTACAGTTATATAATACCTCTTAGTGAGTTAGAAAATGGTGAAATTCCTAATACAGGTATTCGAATCTATATCAAAGCTGAGATTTGGAACGGGAGTACTCTTGTTGAAGAGCGTCATTATTTATCAAATCAATCCTCTGTAAATTTCAATAGCTTAATAAGATATAACGAACCAAAGGTAGTAATGACTGCTGATATAATTAATAATGCCGCCGGAACAATTTCTAACATAAATATCAATAACCTTTCTATGCAGCCAATTGAAGCACAAAATGGTAATATTATTGCTACATTATTCGATGATAATGGCATTATAATTGAATCTAAGACAGTCGCTTTTGCGAATAATCTCTTTGCAGAAGATACCATGATGCAATCTATTCAATTTGAACAATCCGGTACAGTGATTTCTGTTGTATTTGAAGCTGTAGGCGGAGATACTCCCGATGATGGCAGTACACCTGGTGGTGGTGATACCCCTAATGGTGGAGGTAATCCCGGCGGTGGAGATAACAACAATAACGGCGTCAACAATAATGATAACAACGGCGACAATCCCAACAATAACAATAATCCCGACAACAATAACACATCATCTACAGGCATAACTTATATTGTTGTTACAAGTTTCGGCGAATGGACAGGGAGCGGTAATGCTACAGCGAAAATAGATGCCGACCATACTAAGTTTATTCGGTTATTATTGAATGGTGTTGTTGTTGACAGTTCTGCTTACACGGTTACATCAGGCAGTACGGTTATTACCTTGCAAGAGCATTATTTAAAAACCTTGAGAAACGGCAAATATGAGTTTATAGCAGAGTTTGTTGACGGAAAATCAGAAAGTATTGTGCTCATCGTCAATGTTATGGGCAATCCTAATGATATTTCAGATTATAACCCGCATACAGGAGTTATAGTCGGTTTGAACGGTCTAATAATATCAAGTGCGATAATTATTATCGGTAAAAAGAGAAGGCGTATGTCTTTGTAAAGGTAAGTTATATATTTGAAAAACGCCGTTCGTGTAAAAGCGAACGGCGTTATTTTTGTTGCAATTTATATTAATCTCTTATAACCTTTGGTAAAATACTCCTTCAAAACTACTTGACAAAACCGCCTTTTTATGGTATAATACGGTTATTAATTACTTTTAACGTTCACGAGGTTGCGACCTCATCAGAACGGTCTATCTATTAACGCTTACGTTGCTGTAACAGGTACTATTCTGTCATAGACGTGTCGGTGGGAATGACGATTTCAATGTCATTCTAAATTAACAAAAACCAAACAGTTCGCATGAGCTGCACTAATCCCATATGGGAGAGGTGCGACTTTTTTATTTGTAAAAAAGTCATAGGCTTTCTTTTGCGTTAAAATCAATTTTAAGTCAAAAAATCTATTCAGAATTGATTAAAAGTTAATTAAAATCGACAATCAATTAAAAAGTCAATCTAAAACGAAAGGGGGAATTTATCAAATCAATTAATGTTCCGGCGTAGGATTACGCAACCAAACACACTTAGCGGAAACGCTGTCTGAGTTACTCAGATAATGTGTGTGCCGATATGAATTATTCATACGCTTATTAAAGCGAAATCGGCGTAATTTCTAATCAGCGTACAACTAAATACAACAGAGACAGTATTAATGGCGATTAGCAGAAACGGCTTAAATAAAGGCAAAAACGATAACTGTCCTCCTTACTGAAACAGAAACCGACAGGAAACGCTGAAAATTCGGTTAGGGCAGACCTGTTGCCCAATGCGAATCAAGGATTCGCGGAAAGGGGACTTTATGTACCAAAACTTAATCTCGCAGTTAGAGAGACTACACAAACACAATCGACAGGGGAGTATCAAGACTAAAGAACGATACTACCAGGCGATGCAACGGTTCTGCCGATACTTAGCAGAAGAATGGAGGTTACAGAAACTATCGAACATCGCACCTAAGCACATTGAGGGATATGCAGAATATCTTAAGAAAAGCAACAAATCCGCCTCGACGATTAAGACAGACTTAGCAGCTATACGGTTCTTCCATGATAAGATGTCAGAACCACGGTTTAAACTACCCGATAACTCGGAATTAAACCTAAGCCGCAGGAAGCTCCTCGGTTATGACAGGACATGGAGCGAGGAAGAGTTCAATATGATATGTGCTTATGCAACAGAGGACTATGTATGTGCGATGTGTCTTGCGTATTATGCAGGGTTACGAATTCACGAGTGTTGCAGAATTGACACCGCTATGGCAAGGAACGCAATTAAAAGCGGATTTCTCACTATTAAGGGCAAAAACGGGAAACAACGCACAGCTCCGATTAATGACTTAATATCGGTTACACTCCGCAAACAGCTTGAGGTTACCGAAAGAGGCGAGAAGTTACTCGTCCCGAACGATGTACCTACCCATGTGTACATTAAACAGTTGCAACAGTTTATACGATATTATCGTAATAAACTACCCGAACGCCAAAATAAAGAGAGGCTTACGTTTCACGGGTTACGTCATACTTATTCGGTGAACAAGTTTAATGAGTTTATCAACAGCGGTTACACCGAATGGCAGGCGAAAAAAGCAGTATCGAAGTTATTAGGACATGAGCGGGGTGATGTTACAGAGATTTACTTATCATCACTTAAAAAGAACGGTGGTGAGCAGGAATGAACCAAGATAGAAATAGATTACTCACAATTAAAGAAGCCGCCATGCTTATTGACGGATTAACAGAATACCGTATCCGCCAAATGTGTATCACAGGGGAATTACCGTGTTTCATGGCGGGTAAAAAATATCTGATACCCGAAAAAGCACTCTACAACACAGTTTTCAAAGCATAAGCAAACTAAAGAAGCAGTGCATTAGATTTGACAAAAGGATTTAATTATGGTAAAATAATCATGTGAAAATGTACCGCGATTTTAAGGAGGAATCGCGATGGTAAAAATAAAACATACCCGCTCAAAAACCGATGGCGGGTACGAAATACGCATAACAATGGGACGTGATATTCACGGTAAGCAGATAGTCCGCTCAACAATGTGGTATCCTAACCCCGAACAAAGAAATAATAAACAAATCGCTGAAGCGTTACAAGAGGCAGTTGTATTGTTCCGAATGGAGTGCAAAAGTAAAAGGTTCACTGATAATACAATTAAGTTTGAAGCTCTTGCAGAGGAATGGTTAAACGGAGCAAAAAGCAGTTTGTCACCGATTACCTTTGATACTTATAGGCGGATTGCACCACGCATATATAAAGAATTCGGATATATGCAAATCGGGGAAATTACCGCACGGCAAATTCAATTTTTCATCGACAGCTTGATGACTAACGGCAGGAGTAAGCAGAAATCTAAAGTAGCGGGAAAACCATTGAGCAGAAAACGCAAGCAACTTCATTTAGGTTTTATTTCTAATGTGTTTAAGCGGGCTTTACGGTTTGACATGGTTGACCGAAACCCTTGTAGTCAGGTGGAATTACCGACTGAACGTAAAAAGCGAAAAGAAATCTATACCATTGAAGAAATGGGGCAGATTTTAGTCGCTCTCGAATCAACGGATAACATTGTACTGCGAATGCTTATTAACCTAATGGCTCATACAGGTGTCAGACGCGGAGAACTGCTCGGGCTTGAATGGCGTGATGTGGACTTGGATTATGGCAGTATAACAATTCGTCAGGCGGTGAAATATACTAAGTCAATCGGCACTCATGTAGGTGAAACTAAAACCGAAGAATCACAGCGTACCATTGCCGGCTTACCGAAACATATTGTTGATATGTTATGCAATTATAAATCATGGCAGAATGAACAGAAGTTACAACTTGCGAACAAGTGGATTAACACGGGTTATGATATGGTGTTTTCATCGTGGAATGGTAATCTGCTCTGCCCGACACTTCCGTATAAGTGGTTTAAAGATTTCTGCATATGTAATGGTTTTCGTTTTTGTGATTTGCACAGTCTTCGTCATCTGGCGGCATCAACATTGCTCCAAGCGGGCGTTGACATCGTAACAGTTTCACGTTTATTAGGGCACACTTCCGTTTCTACGACTTTAAACTGCTACGGGCACAGGAACACAGCAAGCCGCAATTGTGAAATCCTATCGAACGCTTATCGGCAGGCAAGTCAAACGATTTAATGGGAAGATAATGGGAAGAATGAGAATTTAACAAAAAAGAAAAATCCCCAAACCCACATAAACACCGGGTTTGAGGACTGTATAATTGCCAGCGGATTACGAGGCTCGAACTCGTCACCTCCACCTTGGCAAGGTGGCGCTCTACCGAATGAGCTAAATCCGCTTAACTATTGACCGACAATTGTACATTGTCGTCGTGCCCCCGGTCGGAATTGAACCAACGACACGTAGATTTTCAGTCTACTGCTCTACCGACTGAGCTACAGGGGCAAAAACGATCCAGAAGGGACTCGAACCCTCGACCTCTAGCGTGACAGGCTAGCGTTCTAACCAACTGAACTACTGGACCTCGGGAGTGGGAGCTACAGGGCTCGAACCTGTGACCCCCTGCTTGTAAGGCAGGTGCTCTCCCGGCTGAGCTAAGCTCCCTTAATTGCATTACAGCATATCTCATTATACACACTTTGAAATAGTTTGTCAAGTTATTTTGAAAAATTTCTTTTTTATATAATTTCCATGTCAAATTTACTAAAAATTTCCGTGTTTTTGCACAAAATTGCAAAATAACTATTGCATTTTTATTCACATGCTGTTATAATAGCAGTAATTATAAACAGAGGAAGCGAGGGAGTTTTATGAATATGTCGATATTTAACAACATTGTTGAACATGAAATCCTGCGGCTTCCGGGCAGTAAGGAAGCACGTAACGAGGCTATAAAAGAACAACAGCAGGCGACTGACAAAAACGGGCATAAGATTCCTTTTGCGAGGAAACGTGACGGGTTTGACGGGGATTGCCCGTTATGCGAATGTGAAGCCTGCAAGAACCGCCGCTACCAAGACAAATCGGGTGACGGAACGGTGTCTTTCCAAGCCCCCACAAAAATGTCCCCGGACGAAGCGGCACACATGGTTCGTGCCCACGAGCAAGAGCATGTCCGCAACGAGCAGCAGCGTGCCAAGGAAAACAACATGGAAGTGGTCTCACAATCGGTGAGAATTATATACGGGACATGCCACGAATGCGGAAAATCCTACGTAGCGGGTGGCGAAACAAGGACGGTTACGAAATATGTTAACCCGGATTACATTGATTTATTCAGAGTGGGTGCAGAGGATATAACGAGGAAGAAAGGCAGTATTTACAACGCATCAGCATAAATTATGAACTTTATTAAACTTACAATTGACACAACTAATCAAGACGTGGAGCTTATGACTTCACGTCTTTTGGATTTGGGAATAACCGGATTTGAACTCGACAGCGGGGGTTTCCCGAACATAACAGTTTACCTCGAAGACAACGAGCAGGGCAGGGGTACTCTTTCAAAAGTGCAAAATCTCGGTTATGAATATAAGACAGGATATGTCGCCGAGGAGGACTGGGCAAACAACTGGAAGCAATACTTCAAGCCGTTTAACGTAGGAAAGTTGACGATTTTACCCACATGGGAAACCGATAACTGTACACTGTCCACTATCAACTGTCAGCTGACAATAGACCCCGGCTCAGCTTTCGGAACGGGTCAGCACGCCTCGACATATCTGTGTCTTGAACTTCTGTCAGACCATGTGAAAGCGGGCGATAATGTAACAGATATAGGGTGCGGAAGCGGAATTCTCTCGGCGGCGGCAGGGTTACTCGGTGCAGATAGAATTACCGCAATTGACATATCCGAAAACGCCACTCGCATCACGAAAGAAACGCTCGACACGAACAATATCAAAAACTACAGGATATTCTGCGGTGATTTAACCGCCGACAGAGCATTGCAAAAAGAACTCGGCGACGACAACGACATAATAATCGCAAATATAACCGCAGATATAATTATTTCAATGGTAGGTGTATTCCCGAAAAGCAACAAGCTTCTCTTATCGGGAATTATCAACACCCGTTTACCCGAAGTGACAAAAGCCTTGAACAATGCCGGTTATATAATCATTGAAACCCGTGAAAAGGAAGACTGGGTTGCCTTAGTCTGTATCAAAAATTAACTAAGTCACATATAATAATACATCAACTGTTAACTATCAATTGTGAACTGTCAATTGTCGTCAGGGGTGTTTTATATGAATGAACTTTTCTTATTTTTATTAATATTCTTCGGAGTATTCGGTGCAATCCAAGCAGTAAATATGCTTTGTAAATTCATAATCAAAATTATATACAGGAAAGAAAAAGATACAAAAATATGGACGAAACCGTAAAAACAATATCGGGAATTGTGGACAGTGTCATATTCAAAAACGCAGAAAACGGCTTTATCATTCTTGAGTTAGATTGTGACGGCAGTCCGATTACCGTTAAGGGAGTTCTCGGCGATATTGCCGAGGGGGAGAAGCTGTTGCTTACGGGAACATTTATTATCGACACGAAATACGGTGAGCAGTTCAAGGCACAAACGGTAGAACGCACACCTCCCGAAACAGTTGAAGAAATATCACGTTACCTCGGTTCCGGAATAATATCCGGTATCGGGGTTAAAACCGCTATAAAAATCACAGAAAAATTCGGGACAAGCACACTCGACATTATCGAAAACACCCCCGAACGCCTGCACGAAATCAAAGGCATAACACTTGACAAAGCCATATCCTACGGAACACAATATCGAAAGCTGTGCGGTGTCAACACAGTGATGTCGTTCCTCTCAGAATACGGTATAAGCCCCGCAACGGCAATTGCGGTATGGCAGAGGTACAACACCTCATCAATCGCATTAATTAAAGAGAACCCGTTCATTCTTTGTGAAGAGGGGATAGAGCTTGAATTTGAAACTGCCGATAAATTAGCCGAAGCGTTCGGGATTGACACCAACGCCATCAACCGTGTTAAAGCGGCAATCTCGCATATTCTCCTCAGTAACACGGGTATGGGGCATACCTGCCTTCCTATGAGCCAGCTACGTGATTGTGCAATCGAGTATATCGGTTTAACCCGTGACGCTTTTGACATAGGTCTATACGAAGGGGTGGACGAGGGTCGCTTCTATGTTTTAGACATCAGTAAGCACGAATTTGTCTATCTCGCCGCCTACTACAAGGCAGAGCAATATATAACGGATAAGCTTAATAAAATGCTCAAGTTTAACCCGAAAGTCACGGCTGACTTTTCCGAGGAAATTGCGGGTATAGAATGGGCAGAGGGCATAACCTATGAAACTCTTCAAAAGGCGGCAATCAACGGTTGCTTAGGGAACAATCTGCTGATTTTAACAGGCGGGCCCGGTACAGGTAAAACCACCACGCTTAACGCCGTAATTCAACTGCTTAAGCGTAAAAGAAACACATTATCATTAGCCGCCCCCACAGGGAGAGCGGCGAAACGCATGTCAGAATTAACAGGTGAAAGAGCGATGACTATTCACCGATTATTAGAAGTAGATGCCTCACAGGAAAACATGCTGAAGTTCAAGAAAAACGAGCTCAACCCAATTAAATCCGATGTTATAATAATTGATGAAATGTCAATGGTAGACACACTTTTATTTGAATCACTTCTGCGTGCTGTGAAGAACGATTCAAAGTTAATAATGGTGGGCGATTCCGACCAATTACCGTCAGTGGGTGCAGGGAATATTCTAAGGGACTTAATAGCATCGAAAAAAATTGAAAGCATAAGGCTGACCGAAATTTTCCGCCAAGCTGCCGAAAGTCTGATTGTCACAAACGCCCACAGTATTGTCAATGGCACTGCCCCCGAGTTGAACGTTCGTGACAAGGACTTCTTCTTTATTAATTGCAACACCGAGGACGAAATATCAAAAACTGTTACAGGATTGGTACAAACACGCTTACCCGACGCTTACGGGTTCAACCCGATAGAAGACATACAAGTGCTGACCCCGACAAAAATGGGTCAAGCGGGAACACGTGAGCTCAATAAATCGTTACAAAGTGCAATTAACCCTGCTTCGGTTAAAAAACGTGAGGTGAAGTATTTCGATGTGACATTCCGAATAGGCGACAAGGTCATGCAGACCGTCAACGATTATAATATCGAGTGGAAGCGTGGCGGCGAAAGGGGCATGGGTGTGTTTAACGGCGATATTGGAATAATCACCGACATTGACCGCCACTCGGGTAGTCTAATCGTAAACTTCGACGGCAGAGTAGCGGCAATCCCACCCGGACTGTTTAATAAAATCGAACACGCTTTTGCAATAACCGTCCATAAGAGTCAAGGCAGTGAGTACAGGGCAGTAATTCTGCCGCTCCCGACAGCCGCAAGGAAACTGTTATACCGCAGTCTGTTATACACGGGAGTAACAAGGGCGAGGGATTTATTAATTATCGTAGGCAGGGCAGAAACTATATTACAAATGACGAACAACGATAAAAAAACAATCCGTTATTCCTGCTTGCGGACGTTGATGACACAGGAGGACGAATGACCGCTTACGAGTTAAAACGCCTCGCACTTGACGTTCTTTACCCGAACCGCTGTCCGTTTTGTAACGAGATAATCACATATAATGCCTACTGGTGCAATTCCTGTATCGACAATTATGAATTTCACAAAAACGATTCGGATAATATTGCAGTGTTTGAATACACCGAGAAGATTAAACCGTTTATTTTCAGCATAAAGGAGGGTGGCAACGGTTACGCAGTGTCCGCCGCCGCTAAACTGATATACGATATTCTTGATATAAATATTGATTTAATAACTTGTATTCCCGCGAGTAAACATCGAATAAAAATAAGCGGATATAATCCGCCCGCATTAGTCGCAGAGGAACTCGGTCAATTAATGAACATTCCCTGCGACGTGAAACTACTCAAAAAAATCCGCAATACCGAAACACAAAAAGACCTCACAGCGGAAGAACGCCGTGAGAATCTTAAAGGTGCATTTACTGTTACGAAAAATCACAAAATCGCAAAAAACATACTTCTCATTGACGATGTTCGTGCGACCGGCTCAACACTCGAAGAGGCGGCGGAAATTCTTCGCTTTGCAGGTGCGGAAAAGGTATACACGGCGGTCATTGCGGCAGTTAATCTGTAAGTTCCCTAAGCTCATATGTCGAACCGTAAAACACATTCATATCAATGAACCTTTCAACCCCGTCATAACCGTTTAAGGTTTCACGGTGGGAATACTGCCAGAACACCCATTCCCTCCCATCGGGGAGAACCGGCTTTTTAATCACATCTCTTATCCAAATCGGGTATTCCTCATATTCGTTTTTAATGTACAGGTTATACGATTTCATGGTAGCGTATATTATCGGCTTGTGTCCGTAATGCTCCTCAAGTATTATTAACATATCGTTCAGTATTTCACCGGTATGCTCTCGAGAGGGCAGATTTTTTTCTATATCTCCGTAGAATTCTATATCTATTACAGGCGGCAGAGTCCCCGATACAATGGGAACGGTTTTTATAAAATTCTCCGCCTGTGTTATACCCGAACTGTCATAACTGAAAAAGTGATATGCCCCAATTAACAAATCTGTATCGGACAATGCTTTCTCCCAGTTATAGGCGAACTTTTCATCAACGTGACTGCTTCCCTCCGTTGCTTTGATAAATGCGAAATCTATATTATTATCGGCGAGAATTTCCCAGTCAATAACACCTTGATACGATGAAACATCTACCCCTCTCACGGGGTATTTTTGTGTTGACGGATTGTTAAACCAAATTACCCCATTATATAAAAGCAAGCACAATACCGATAATACAACGATAACAGGAACAATCACATATAACGCTTTCTTGCCTGCCCGCCTGACTAACTTCACAAGCTCTGTCAGCACAATCACACTTGAAGCAACAGCAATAACTCTCACCCACATATCGAAACTAAGCGGGATTACTTTAAAGAAATCCCCTGCGAATTGTATAATTAATATTTGCATAACAAACGTAACTGAAACTGCCGCTAACATAATTTTGTTTTTGAAAAACGTTGGGAATATGCTTTCATTGCCGAGGACACGGCAGTTAAACGAGTTAAATAATTGGAACATTGCGAACAATGCAAACAGAACAGTCATTCGTTGCTCGTCGGTTGCACCGAGGAAATTCACGGTATATTGCAATAAAAACACTACAGAAATATACAATCCCGACACGCCTATCCGTGCCAACAATTTCTTAGAAACGATGTTTTCACTTCGCTTAACCGGTGGGTTATCCATCAAGTTTTTATGAGGCGGTTCCAACCCTAAGGTCAAAGCGGGTGGACCGTCCATTATTATATTAATCCACAACAACTGCAATGCAGTGAACGGTTCTTTCAATCCCATAAGCACCGACGCAAGGACTACAGTAACTGATGAAACATTCACAGTAAGCTGGAACACGATGAACCTTTTGAAATTCTCGTAAATTCCTCGCCCCCATTCAATCGCCCTCGCAATGGTTGCGAATGAATCATTTAATAAAACAATGTCGCTGGCTTCCTTAGAAACCTCTGTCCCCGCAATCCCCATAGCAATCCCAACGTCAGCGTTTTTAATAGCGGGAGCGTCGTTTATCCCGTCCCCCGTAACCGCAATGACATTGCCTGCTTCTTTTAATAATTTAACCACACGCATTTTTATAGTAGGCGTACTCCGTGCAATAACAGCGATATTCTTGATTTTCTCAGCCAATTCCTCATCAGATAACTCTTCTAATTCTCTTGCCTCAACAGCGATTTTTCCACCGTCGAGTAAGTGCAGTTCATTAGCTATGGCAGTGGCAGTAATTATATTATCGCCGGTCAGCATTTTTATTTCAATCCCCGCCCTGAAGCAGTTCTCGGCAGCTTCGTATACCTCCTCACGAATGGGGTCAGCGATTGCGGCGAACCCGTCAAACTGCGGCGAACCGCTGTTAATACTATGTGCGAATGCAATAATTCGGCAGGACTTTTCCTCATAAGCGATAATCTCCTCCTCAGCGGAATAATCATCGCACAATGCCATAATTCTTTCGGGACTGCCCTTGTAATAAGACACATTATCGCTGTTTTCGAGTACCACCGTAGTCATCATTTTCTCTTGGGAGGAAAACGGCATAACTGTTACAATTTCCGCTTCACGGCGGGCTTTTTTATAATCGCCTGCCCTTACAAGTAACGCACACTCGGTTGGGTTGCCGATGAATGTATTGTCCTCCCCTAATTCGGCAGTGCTGTTTATTTGAATGTTTTTTATAATTATATCGCTTGTTATTTCATTGACTACGGTCATGCGGTTCTCGGTGAGTGTACCTGTTTTGTCCGAGCAGATTATATTAACACAGCCGACAGTTTCACAGGCAATCATTTTTTTAACAAGTGCGTTTTGCTTTGCCAATTTAATAATATTAATCGAAAGCGACACTGCCACAATTGTCGGCAATCCCTCAGGAACAGCGGCAACAATTAACACAATACTTGTTACGAAAGCGTCCATCACTTCCTCAAAATGTAACACACCGTTTTTTGAAAAATTAATTAACTGTACAACAAAAACAATAGCGGCGGCAATAACCCCGAACAGCGTAATCAGCTTACTCATTCGTGCTAACTTTTCCTGTAAAGGGGTGGACTTTTCAGAATCGCTTTTCTTATTATTCAGTTCACCCGCAATTTTCCCGAATTCGGTGCTGTCGCCCACCCCGGTAACGATTAACTGCCCGAACCCCGATGTAATAAACGTCCCGGAATATAACATGTTTACACGTTCCGCTAACGGTGTTTTCACATCAGTAATAACTGCTTCGGAATCTTTTTCAGCAGGAACTGATTCTCCCGTCAGCATAGATTCGTCCGCATGAAGCTCACTGCTGCTTATCAGTCTTCCGTCAGCGGGAACTCTGTCACCTGTCGAGATTATAAGAATATCTCCCACAACAATGTCTTTTTGGTTTAACATAACAGTACTGCCGTTGCGGATAACTTTCACAACAATATCTTCGTTAATTTTATTAAGTGCCTCAAATGCTTTAGCACTCTTGCCCTCCATAATAACAGCAATTGCCACCGACAGAATAATCGCAACGAATATACCGATGCATTCGGGCCAATCAAAATGCCCGCCCGCCGAATAGCGAATTATGTTAACCGTAACCGCAATTAAAGCGGCGACAATCAACAGAATGAGCATAGGTTCGGTTGAAGCGAGCCATATTCTTTTTAAAAGTGACACAGGCTTCTTTTTAGTAAGCGAGTTTACACCGAATTCTGCGGCATTTTTAACAGCCTGCTCATCGGTTAATCCCGAGAGCATGTCGGTGTTATAGGTTTTTACAAGTGTTTCCTTTGACTCAATGTAAGCGTTCATTTTAAAATTCCTGTTTCTTTTATTCTTCCACTAATTTTAACTTTTTTGCAATCGGGCGGATAAACGAACTTTGCACTGTTACCGACAGTATTACCGTAAAAAACACAATGCTGAAGACATATTCGGAATATTCCAATTTCTCCGTCAACAAATGCGTGGCGAAAACAATGGAGGAAGCCCCTCTAAACCCCGCCCACGACACGAATACGATTTCTCTCCAAGGGCGGCGGAACAGCTTCATAATCAAGAACATTGCCAAAGGGCGTGCAACCAAGAACAAGAACAAGGCGAACAGTAATCCTGTCCCTGCGACCTTCCAAACTGATTCAATTTTTTCTAATGACGGTATAAACAGTATTCCCAAAACGATAAATAATACAATCTGCATAAGCATAGAAACCGCACTATACATTCTTGAAAGCGACCCCTTATACACTAACCTGCCATTCCCCATAATCATGCCGCCTATGTACACAGCCAAGAATCCGCTCCCACCAAGCTGAGCCGCAGCCCCGAATATAAGGAACGCCAGCCCGCACAGGAGAACCCCGTAAACCCCGTCAATGTCCACTCTCAATCGGTTAATCAAAAACTGCCCTAACTTTGCGAAAGCAACACCCACAATAATTCCCACACCTAATTCTACAATAAAAACCAACGGTGCATTGCTTGAGCCGGTTGCAAGTGCGATGAACACGATTGTCAGAATATGAGCAAATGGTTCATTAGAACCGCTTTCCAATTCCAAAACAGAATCAAGGTCATTTTTCAAAACCATTCGTTTAGATTGAAGTGCAGAGAAAACCGAAGCCACGTCAGTCGATGAGATAATTACACCAAGCAAGATGGACGGGTAAAAACCGAGGTTCAAAACATAATAGGCAAAAGCACCGGACAAAGCCGCAGTCAGAACAGTCCCCCCGATTGATATAGCGGAGGATACAGCGAGAACCGGTTTAGCCCTTGCAAAATCGGTGTGAAACCCACCCGTGAAAATAATCAGCAATAAAGCGAAGTTACAAATATGGTCAACAATTTCCATGTCATCGAAACGGAAGAAATTTCCGATTAGCACACCAATCAGAATAAAACCGACCAACACGGGCAAGCCGACCTTGTTAGCGGTTTTACAGGATAACGCACTGATAACGAGTATTATTCCGAAGATAAAAACAATGTCCATTTAATCTATCCTTTTAACTAATTTTATTCAATGTCGAGAACGTCGTCGATTATTTCTAAAATCAATCTTGATTCAATATCAGCTTTTCCGAGGCAGTTAATAATTTCGTCAACATTGTTTGTGTTTATGGCGGTGGCAATCATATCCATAATGGTGTTAAGCGGCGAGCGAATATCATGAGCCATTCGGGTGAGGATTTCCTCACGGGCTAAGAGGTGGTCTATCAATTCCTTAGAATTCTTGCTTTTGTGCCTCGACAATTCATCTATTAATTTATTCAGCTCAAGCAGCTCATGCCTGCCCTCGATTACTTTAATGTGCTTTTCAACCCGCCGTAAAAGGATTTGCCCGTCGAAAGGTTTATGAATATAATCAACCGCACCCAAGTCCAACCCTGCCATCTCACTCTTAGCGTCATCAAGTGCAGAAAGGAACACCACCGCAATATCTTTATAGACATCATTGGCTTTTAATGTTTTGATGGCCTCATACCCGTCCATGCCCGGCATTTCAACGTCAAGAACGATTAATGAGGGCATAACCTCATCAATTATCTCGAACATTTTAATCGCCGATTCCACCGCAAACACTTCAAACGACATACCCAATACCTTATCGCATATAGCGAGGGTGACAGGATTATCATCAACCACAATAATTTTATTTCTCGACATATATTCTCCTTAACTTTGTTAACAAGGGGCACAGTTACCTGTACCCCACCTTATTAAATATAACATCAATTCTATCGGCTTACAGCAACGAGAACGCCACAGTTATTCCAATAAACACAATCGCAACAGTACAAGAAACCGTGATTACGTTATTGAACGACGGACCTGCCGTATCTTTTAAGGGGTCACCCACCGTATCACCGATTACTGCCGCCTTATGATTATCACTGCCCTTACCGCCGAAGTTCCCTTGCTCGATATGCTTCTTGGCATTATCCCAAGCACCGCCGGAGTTTAACATAAACACTGCCATTGAGAACCCGATAACAATAATTCCCGCTAAATAACCGACAACACCTGCTGAACCGAGAACTAATCCCACAAGTATAGGTGCGGCGATTGTGAGCAGGGCAGGGGCAACCATTTCTTTTAAAGCCCCTCTTGTGCATATGTCAACACAAGTTGCATAATCGGCTTCAACGCCCTCTTTCCCCTCTAACAGACCTTTAATTTCTTTGAACTGCCGTCTGACCTCTTTAACGATACTTTGTGCCGCCCTCTGAACCGCCGACATACAAAGTGCCGCAAACAAGAACACCACAGCCGCTCCCGCGAAGAACCCGATAAGAACAGGCGGATTAGTAATCGCTAAGTTAAGTGCATGGTCAGAGCAGTTCTCGCCTAATTCTACACAAGTTTCACAGCCTTTACCCATTTCAGCAAGGGCAACATTCACATAAGAAACTAAGAGTGCCAGCCCCGTGAATGCGTTTGAGGCGATTGCGAACCCTTTACCGGTAGCCGCAGTAGTGTTTCCGAGTGCATCGAGTGCGTCGGTGCGTTCACGAACCTCTGCGGGTAAATGAGCCATTTCGGCAATTCCGCCGGCGTTATCCGCAACGGGGCCGAATGCGTCAGTCGCAAGAATAATCGCGTTAGTTGCGAGCATAGCAACAGCGGAAAGTCCAATCCCGTATAACCCTGCGTTATAGTCTAATATACCGCCGTTTCTGAGGTAGTCCATACCACCCGAAATGCAGAAACTCGCTAATGCGGCACCGCCGATTGTAAGGAGCGGGCCTGCAGTTGATTTCATACCGAGTGATAAACCGCCAATCATCAAAGGAGCGGCACCGCTTTCACTTGAAGCGGCAAGCTCACGAGTGGGCTTACTTGCGTCAGAGGTGTAATACTCTGTGAAAAGGCTTACGATAAACCCTGCAATGATACCGACGATTACCGCTCCGCATAATCCCCACACGTTATTAGCCATAGGGTTTGCAATACCTTCGGTTTGTGCAGGAGCGTTGTTGGCAATATAATAAATCAAAGGCATTGTAATAACAGCCGCAAGTCCGCCTGCTACATAAACACCTCTTCTGAGTGAACCCAAGAGTGATTTCTGGTCAGTTTGTTCCTTTGTGCGAACGAAGAACGTACCGATAATCGAACAGATTACACCTACCACCGACACGATAATTGGTAGCATAAATCCCGCAATTCCGTACCCCGCACCAAAGCTGATGGCGATGGTCGCCACTAATGCGTTGGAGTTACTTTCATGTAAGTCTGCACCCATTCCCGCAACGTCGCCCACATTATCACCCACGTTATCAGCGATAACAGCGGGGTTACGGGGGTCGTCCTCAGGAATTCCGGCTTCTACCTTACCGACTAAGTCCGCACCGACGTCTGCGGCTTTGGTGAATATACCGCCACCGACACGTGCGAACACGGCAACCACAGCAACGCCCATTCCGAATGTAACCATGGTATATGCGATAACGTCATCAGGTTGCTTAAACGCATATTTTAAAAGCATAAACCAGACCGTTATTTCAAGAATAGCCAACCCGTTTACAATAAATCCCATAACCGACCCTGACGCAAACGACACACGAAGAGCCTTATTAAGGCTTTCGGTTGCGGCATGAGCGGTACGGGCGTTGGCGTTGGTGGAAACCTTCATTCCGATGAAGCCGCACAACGCGGTTAAGGTTCCCCCCGTGATGAAAGCGAACGGTGTAAACACGTTTATGTAACCGCTCTGACCGAATAACAAGGGTATGTACGCAAGTGCGGCAAGGAGGAGGAAAATGCCTCCGAGAATAATAGCAACCGTGCTGTACTGGCGTTTCATAAAAGCATTTGCACCCGTTCGGATTGCCTGTGCAATTTTCTGCATTTTCTCGTCGCCCTCAGAAAACTTCATGACCTTGCGTGCTTGAATAAGTGCGAACACAAGTGATGCTGCCGCTCCGATGTAACCTACCCAGAATAGATTCTCAACCAATTTAATCAGCTCCTAAATAATTATTGTGCGTGAAAACCAAAAGAAAAGGGTGGATGATGAGATTCGAACTCACGGCCTTCAGAGCCACAATCTGACGCGCTAACCAACTGCGCCACACCCACCATGACAATTGACAGTTGACAATGCACAATTGACAATTAATAAAGGATTATACAAGCTTGCTTTAAAATAATTGTCAATTGTCAATTGTACATTGTACATTGTCCGTCATACGCCAAACAGGATTCGAACCTGTGACCTACCGCTTAGAAGGCGGTTGCTCTATCCAGCTGAGCTATTGGCGCGTCTGCTTATAATACGTTTAACATCATAACATATATTTCCCGCATTGTCAACATTTTATCTGGAAAATATATCTGCCGCCGAGAAAATCGGCGGCAAACGTGATAAACTGAAGATTATTTCAATTCCCGACAGTCAATTTTTTCATCTTCCGTCTAACGAATATTTTATGAATCTCACCTGCGAATAACGGTGCAAGGGACAACCCGATTGCAATGAGCCAGTGGTTCGAGCCCATCGGAACACAGTAGAAAACGTCCCTTAATCCGGGTACTGTGGCAGTCAAGCCTAATGCGGCAAATGAAAAACAAATCCCCGCTAACAGCATTTTATTCCCGAAGAAGTTCTTTGAGAATACCGACTCACTGAAACTCCTCACATTAAGAATATTTACAACCGACGACCCGCCGATTACAAGATACGCCATTGTCATGCCTATTTCGTGAGAGGGGGCATAACCGTCATAAACGTCCACAAAAGCACCCAGGTAATACGCAATCAGCGACACCACAGCAAACACAGTCCCGTATATAATAATCCTTGTCGCCACTCCTCTTGCGAAAATGCTTTCATTCTTTTCAACAGGCTTCTGCCGCATAACGTCCTTCTCGGCAGGCTCACGACACATACATAAATCGGGAACGCCATCGGCTACCACATTAATGAATAATAGTTGTATTGCCACAATCGGTGCCCTCTGCCAGAACAGAATACCCAATAACATGGTGAATATTTCGGAAAGGTTACAGGAAATCAGCGAACATAGGACTTTTCGTATATTGGTATAAACTCGCCTGCCTTCCTTAACTGCGTCTACGATTGAAGCGAAGTTGTCGTCGGTCAAAACCACATCGGAGGCACTCTTAGAAACATCAGTCCCCGAACCCATTGCCACCCCCGCATTAGCCGCCTTAAGTGCGGGAGCGTCATTAACCCCGTCACCGGTCATGGCAACAACCTCCCCGTGGGACTGCCACGCCTTAACTATGCGAATTTTATCCTCCGGACTGACACGGGCATACACTGAATAACTCTTGACATTCTCGGCTAATTCATCGTCGCTCATTTTCGCTAATTCCACGCCGGTCATGGTCTTGTCACCCTCGCTGAATATCCCGATTTCCTTTGCGATTGCCGAAGCGGTAATAACATGGTCGCCGGTAATCATAACTGTTTTAATTCCCGCCTCCTTTGCGGTTTGAACCGCAATAGCACTTTCAGGGCGAGGCGGGTCAATCATTCCCACAAATCCGGCGAATATCAAATCCTTCTCAAGCTCCGCTTCATCGAGAACAGCAGGCAGCTCCTCATAATACTTATAGCCCGCCGCAATAACCCTCAACGCACTTTGAGCAAATTCATCATGAATACGTTTAGCGGTATCCCCGCATACCGTAGCAGGGTCAATCGGAATCCTGTCAAATGCACCTTTAGTAATAGATATATACCGGTGCTGACCCTCCTTAGGCTTCTCGGTCTCGGGTAACTCATGAACCGTAGTCATCAACTTTCTTTGAGAATCGAAGGGAAGCTCGTGCATTTTATAAAAAATTGCGTCAAGGCTCTTTTTCGTAATATTCTTATCCCGCAGTAACCGTACTATGGCAGTTTCAGTGGGGTCGCCTATTTCCTTAACAGATTCCCCCTCTGCATTAACTTCAATAGAGGCATTACTCGCCAACGACATAATTTCAATAAGAAACCGCTCATTATGATTAAAGTCGCTTTGTGCATCAATGGGGTCATGCCCGGGTATCCACACTTTTTGAATGGTCATGCGGTTCATAGTAAGCGTACCCGTCTTATCCGAGCATATAACCGACGCACTGCCAAGGGTTTCGACAGCGGAAAGCCTGCGAATAATCGCATGCTTATTCGCCATAAGCATAACCCCGTATGCCAATGAAGCTGTTACAATAATAGGCAGACATTCAGGAACAACCGCAACCGCCATAGAAACAGCGTTCAATAATACTAACAGCGGGTTCTCAGCGAAATTCCCGTTGATTATTTCCATAAGGAACATTCCCGCACCCGCCGCAATTGCGACCATACACAGAATTCTCCCCAAACCGTCCATCTTCTTTTGGAGCGGTGTTTTCACTTTTTTGGTATCGCTTAACAACCCCGCAATTTTGCCCATTTCGGTGGACATACCGGTTTCGACAACAACAGCCTTAACCCTGCCGTTAGTAATAAGACAACCCGAGAACAGCATATTAAACCTGTCACCTAAGGGGGCGTCTTCGGCGATTTCCAAATTCCCGTCTTTTTCAACAGGAACACTTTCCCCCGTCAGAATAGACTCGTCCACCTTTAAGTTAGAGCTTTCGATAATTCGTGCGTCTGCGGGAATCATATCCCCCGCCCCTAATATAAGAATGTCACCCGGCACCAAATCCACAGCATTAATATTCTGCTTTTCACCATCACGAAGAACAACCGTCATATTTGCGTGCATATTCTTTAAAGCGTCTAATGCTTTCTCCGCCCCCATTTCCTGCTTAGTGGCGAGGACGACGTTTATGACCACGATTGACATAATGACAATCGAGTCAGTGAACCCGTGTGACGGGTCGAATATCGCTACAATAAACGCAATAACCGCCGCCGCTAATAAAATCAGCGACGTTATATCAACAAGATGATGAAGTGCCTTTTGCAAAACCGTCTCTTTCTTTTCATCATCGAACTTGTTCAACCCTTTTTCTTTTTGAATATCGGGGATTTGCCCGCTTGTCAAGCCTTTACCCGAATCGGTCTGCAACTCCTTAAAAATATCCTGTAAACTACTCCGATGTCTTTGCATAAATCAATCTCCTTATAATTATGTCGGGTTATTCCGAAAGCAGCAGCCATTCATTATCTAATTCTGCCAGCCGCTTCTTAGTTTCTTCATACATGATGTATTTCTCCTGCATAAGCTGATAATCAGCAGAAATAACAGGGTCAGCCATATCGTTTTGCAACTCGTTCAACAATGCTTCACAATTCTGCATATCTGCTTCAAGCTCTTTAATGCGGGTTCGCTTTTTCGCTTCATTAACACGCTGTTCCTTATTTTTATAGGTGTTTGTGGTTTTCGGAGCGATGTGAGCATCGCTCCCTACAGGAATTCTGCGATTATTTACATATTCATCAAACCCGCTAAAACTGCGAACACCCATATCGGTTATTTCAAGAATACGTGAGGACAGCTTGTTTAATAAATACCTGTCATGGGAAACATATATAATCGTCCCCGTATATTCGCACAAAGCGTCCTCAAGAACCTCACGGGTGCTTATATCAAGATGGTTGGTCGGCTCATCGAGAATAAGCACATTCCCCCTCTCAAGCATCATAATCGCAAATCTTAACTTAGCACGCTCTCCCCCCGATATAACACCGACTTTTTTATATACATCCTCTCCGGTAATTCTTACACTGCCTAAAAGTGAGCGGACTTCAAGTTCCGTCATACGCGGGTATAGCTTATGGACAGCGTTCATAACCGTGTCATTGGGATTAAGGCGGGAATTCTCCTGCTCGAAATAAGAAATTCTCACATTCTCTCCCCATTCGATATTCCCTTTAGTATGCGGTAACTTATTTTGAATAACCTTAAGCAGTGAGGTTTTTCCGCTCCCGTTAGCACCGACAATCGCCATTTTCTCACCACGCCGAATATCGAATGACAGATTATCGATTAATGTTACTGCGGTTGAGTCTGCACCGACTGTTAATCTCACATTCTCAACCGTCAATAACTCCTTAGGGGGTTCACGGTCATATGTCAGCTTAATTTTCGCAGACTTCTCACTAAGCACAGGTTTCTCGATTAACTCCATGGACTCTAATTTTTTAACCCGACTTTTCGCCATATTTGAGGTTGATGCCCGAACAATATTGCGTGCCACATAATCCTGCAGCTTTGCGATTTCTTCCGCCTGTGCCTCATATTCTTTTAACTGACGGGTAACATATTCCTGCTTTTGCCCGACAAATGCCGTATAATTCCCCTTAAACCGCCTAAGAACCCCACGTTCAATTTCACAGACAGAGGTGACTAACTTATCAAGGAAGTACCTGTCATGGGAAACAATTAATAATGCCCCCTTGTATTCGCTGAGATACTCCTCCAACCACATAACAGTATCAAAGTCAAGGTGGTTGGTTGGCTCGTCAAGAATAAGCAAGGCAGGGTTTTCGAGTAACAGCTTGGCTAAAGCAAGGCGGGTTTTTTCACCTCCGCTTAAAGTCGAGATAATTCGGTCATGGGTATCCGTCGGAAACCCCATACCGTTCAAAATTTTATTAATTTTTACATCAATCAGATACCCGTCATTAGTTTCAAAATAGGCAGATTTCTGTGAATACTCTTCAGCGTATTGCTCGGTCAAGTTGTTGTCACGTAACTCCTCAAGACGTTCGGCAATATCTAATAATTCACGGAAAACTCCCTTCATTTCATCAATAACAGAACACTCACGATTAAGTCCGCTATCCTGTGCAAGGAAGCCTATTCCGGCTTCTTTGTTCCTGTATATTTTTGGTGTGAACGGTTCGGGCTGATTGTCGGGTACATCTACTCCCGCAATGATTTTGAGCAGTGTGGATTTCCCGCACCCGTTAATTCCGATTAAGCCGATACGTTCGTTGTCCTCGATGGTGAGCGATATGTTCTTAAGCACCTGCTCACCGTTATAGTATCTGCTAATATTTTCAAGTGAGATAATCATAAAAAAATTATAACACATAACTGCTGTGCCGTCAATAAAAATGTTGCGTTAATTATCAATTGTAAAAAACATGATGACGGTGTTTAAATAAATCAAGTGATGTGATTTAAAAAACATCGTCATATGAATAACGGAGATTTCCCGCATTTTACCTCAATTTACCATAAAACAAAAAAAGTGCTTGACAAATATTAATAACAGTGGTATAATGGCTAAGCGATTTGCGGGTGTAGTTCAATGGCAGAATCCCAGCCTTCCAAGCTGGTCGTGCGGGTTCGATTCCCGCTACCCGCTGAAACGGCGGTTTTAGTAGAGTGTTACTAAAACCGCCGTTGCTTTTTATATAAATCATCGCCTTATATAAATATCACCGTAATCCACACATACAATACAATTGTTCCGATGGCGAGAATTCCTGTGGTTATCTGTGCGGGAAGCCTCGCATAATTGAACCCGATATTCGCACCGAAGCGGTCTTCCACCATAATCGCAGGGTCATTCTTATTATAATAAAACATTCCCAAGAACCAGTGTTCGTCGTCGTTGCGTCCCTTAACCACGGGAACGGCATTACCCGAAATATCAGGCTCCTCCTCATCAATTTTGGGATTGAGCTTGCATCCGCCCTGTCCTGCCCTCACTTGAAACACAATCAAAGGCACACACATACCGATTACCAATATCCAAAAAGGTGCGGAGGGGGTAGTCGTCCCCGGCATAACCACCGGTATGAACAACAATATGAACATTGCGGTAATACATAGAGTTAGAATTCCCAAACAATGCTGCATACCTCTGCGATACGCCTTATTCTGTGCAAACGAAAGAACAGGGTTCTGCGGGTTAATCTGCAGCTTTGTCCGTGCGAACACCATAGCGGTCACAACCATAGTAGCGAGCATAAGCAGCATAAACAGCGGAATTAACAATATAACCCATATAGACTTCTCCGACCAAGCGTCGGGTTCCATATTAATATCATAGTGGGTGGGAATCATATCCGGTAACTCGGGGTACACTGCGAACCCCGCAATAATACACGCAAAAACCGCAATCAACGATATAATGTAATACCCCCAAGGTATCGACTTCATTTTCTCATTAGCATATGCCGAGCGAGTGTCTGCCGCCGCAATCTGCGGAACATTCCACCCCTCACTTTTTTTGAGAGACTTGGCTTTCCTCCAACAAGGGATATACACGGCGAACTGTGCAATGACCATCACAAAAGGCAGGTACATAACTGCGATAATGCACCACCGTTCATACAGCAAGAATTGTGCGGTTGCCAATACAAGTGATATAAACGTAGCAATGACTATCCCGCGCAGATACCTCTTTTTTAATACTAATGCCGTGGGGTGGCTCTGCTGTTCAATGGGAACACGCACCCCGAATAAGAAGTTCTTGCGGGTTATCAGCGGAATAATCGCAAATAAAACACCAATTAAGAGTAATATTGTTATATTGGTTATATAACACAAAATGTTGAGTTCACTCATGTATTATCTCCCTTATTTGATTTAGAATTTCCGGCATTACCGAAACATTCTTCACAGAATTGCAAAAATGCTTTTTCATCTATATTTCTGCAATGTGCCTCGGCCGCCGCAAAGGTTAATGTCCGTTTAAGCTTCCTCTCGAAATCACCGTCACTGTTTTGTTTATGCGAAACAACCGCACCCTTTCGTCGGTCCATAACTAAATAATGCTCGTCACACAGCATGGTATAAACCTTGTTGACGGTATGGAGATTAATCCCCAAGTCGGCGGCAAGCCTCCTAACAGACGGCATATGCTCCCCCGGTTGGAGTTGTCCCGAAGCAATCCCGAGAATAATCTGACTTCGCAGCTGCTCATAAATTGCATCATGGCTCTGCGTATCTATTTGAAGTATCATAATTCCCCTCACGTAAAAATAACTGTTATACGTATTATATAACAGTTATTTCATTTTGTCAATACACTTATTTAAAAAATTAACAATTAATAATTAATAGTTAATAATTTTGGTATTTGCGTCCGCAAAGATTTTTATTTTAAATTTTCGCCACAGGCGACACAATCATTATTCATTATTCATTATTCATTATTAATTATTAATTAGTATTTATCCCTGCATTTCCATAATCATATCACGATAATACGCCGCCTGCTCAAAATCTAACAGCTTCGCCGCCTCTTTCATAAGAGCGGTGTATTTCTTAATAAGTGCATCTTTTTCAGACTTTTTCAGCTTCCGCTTATCACCCTTAACCCCGTCATCTTTTTTGGTAATCTCTAAAACATCACGCACATTTTTAATAATTGTCTGCGGCACAATGCCGTTTGCTTCATTAAAAGCCTGTTGGATTTCCCGCCGACGTCCGGTTTCACGAATTGCCGCCTCCATTGAACGGGTCACATTATCGGCATACATAATTACCTCACCGTCGGCGTTACGGGCTGCCCTGCCGATTGTCTGAACCAATGAAGTCTCACTCCGCAGAAACCCCTCCTTGTCTGCATCAAGAATTGCAACCAACGATACCTCAGGCAGGTCTAACCCCTCCCGAAGCAGATTAATACCGACTAACACATCAAACTCACCCAACCGCAAATCCCGAATAATCTCCATTCGCTCCATAGTATCAATATCATGGTGCATATACCGGACTTTAACGCCCAATTTTTCTAAATAGAACGTCAAATCCTCTGCCATGCGTTTTGTCAAAGTAGTGACAAGGGTGCGTTCCTTTCGCTCAATCCGTTTATTAATCTCGCTTAATAAATCCTCGATTTGCCCCTCAATTGGCTTAACTGTCACCTTCGGGTCGAGCAATCCCGTAGGGCGGATTACCTGTTGAACCACCCGTGTGCTTTTCTCCTTTTCAAAAGCCGCAGGTGTCGCCGAAACGAACACAACTTGGTTCACTTTGTCATAGAATTCGTTGAAATTCATGGGGCGGTTATCATAAGCGGACGGCAGGCGGAACCCATACTCAATCAGGTTCTTTTTCCGAGCCGCATCCCCGCCATACATTCCTCTCACCTGCGGAAGTGTTACATGGCTTTCGTCCACCATAAGCAGATAATCCTCGGGGAAGTGGTCTAACAAAGTAATCGGGATAGCCCCCGGTTCACGTCCTGCCAACACACGGGAATAGTTCTCGACCCCTTTGCACATTCCGATTTCCCGAAGCATTTCTATGTCATACATAGTCCGCTGTGCAATGCGTTGTGCCTCGATTAACTTATGCTCGTTGGTGAAATACTCTACCCGCTCTTCCATTTCCGTTTCTATGTCCTGTAACGCCTTTTCTAATTTATCTCTGCTGACGATATAATGTGTCGCAGGGAATATCAAAGCGTGGCTCATCTGGCGAACAGGATTCCCCGAAACCACCTCAATTTCAGAAATCTTTTCAATCTCGTCCCCGAAGAATTCTATCCTATACGCTCGCTCAACAGGATTACCTGCGGGAAACACCTCAAGCACATCACCACGCACCCTAAACTTATTCCGTGTAAAATTAATGTCGTTGCGTTCATATTGAATCCCGACTAATTTCCGCATAACATCATCACGGGAAATCTCCATGCCTTTTCTGAGTGATACGACATTCGCACGATACTCCTCGGGCCCGCCTATGCTGAAAATGCAGGAAACACTCGCAACGATTATAACGTCACGCCGCTCTGCCAATGCGAACGTCGCAGAGTGTCGTAAGCGGTCTATTTCATCATTAATCGCACTGTCTTTTTCAATAAAAGTATCCGTCCCCGGGATATACGCCTCCGGCTGATAATAGTCATAATAACTCACGAAATATTCAACCGCATTATCCGGAAAAAACTCCTTAAACTCCCCGCACAATTGTGCCGCAAGTGTCTTATTATGTGCAAGAACAAGGGTAGGGCGATTGACCTCGGCGATAACATTCGCCATGGTGAACGTCTTACCCGAGCCGGTGACGCCCATAAGAGTCTGCTCCCTGTCACCGTTTAAGATACCGTCTGCCAAAGCACGAACAGCCCCGGGTTGGTCTCCCGTAGGCGTAAACGATGATTTTAACTTAAACTTATCCATTTTATTTAAACTCCGTTATATTGGTCTTTGGGTTTCCTGTGAAAAAATGTTGTAATCGCCTTTTGCGGACACAGATTAACACAGCGGTAACAAATTGTGCAGTTATTGTCATGTTTAATTTCCCCGTCGGAAATTCTTAAATTCTTCATCGGGCAAGCATTAACGCATAAACCGCACACGGTACAATCATTGTCAATTTTGACATTTTTGCCCCTTGCGTTCATTTTTTCCTCAAAAACACCTTGAAACAATCCTAAAAATCGGGAAAAAGCATTAAACCCCCGTCTGATAATTCTGCCTCTTTGAATATCTCTGCAAACTCGTGCAAGTCTAATTTCGGCTTTCCTAATCATCTTATGATTCTGTACACCATTTTTCAGCGGTAACAAAGCGAAATTACAAACATTATTCGGCATGTTTATATGCTCAGCATAAATAACCTTGAAATGCTTCTTAGGGAATAAATCAACAAAAACTCTCGCACCGTCCCCCGAAGCAATTAACTGTGTGATAATTATAATAATCTCTTTATTTTTGAATAACGCCGAATACTCTCTTACAAATTCCTTGAAAATACGAGGCACCCTCGAGCCATATATCGGATAACATACACAAATGCGGGAGCTTTTACATATTAAATCTTCAAAGTCAATACTATCCTCAATAGAATGACAAGCATACCCCATTGTTTTACTGAAGCGTTCAGCTATGTATTTAGTGTTCCCCGTCCCTGAAAAGAATAACGTCAGCATTACCACACCCCACATTATTTATATTATTCTAATTCGTCGCCTGTTGTCAACTGTGAATGCTCAGGGTTAAGCGGGTCTATGCTTACAATGTATTCCTCGTATTCATTAATTTCTTTTCGATGTTTACCCGATTTGTATTTCTTATATTGTTTTATGCAGAACTTAATAAACCAAACTGCAAAACTTGCCGCAACTGCTAAAACAAATGAAAGCACAATAAAAATTAGTAAGAAAACTTCTCCCCATCCAAAAGCATCCCTGCTCCGGTCATAATAAAAGTCACATAAAAAAGCATTGACAGGTATTCCCGCAACCCAGTGATAAAACCAAACATTCAACCTTCTGATACTGCACACTATTGCCGGTATTGCGATTAGTGGTGTAAAGAAAACAAACACTAATAACTCATGCGGTCTAATAGAAAAAGCAAATCCTATAGTGACCTTAGTTATATAAAACATTATAACTTGTGATATACACACTATCACTATCGGTAAGAGCTGTTTACACAATATGTATTTCACTATTCTCATTCGTCACCTCTTGTCAACTATCAATTGTCAATTGTACATTGTCAATTGTCAATTGTACATTGTCCGTCACCAATACCCCGTCATATACCCGCTTTCCTTCAATGAGGCGACCCCGTCTCTCCCGACGATAATATGGTCAATTAACTCGACATCCATTTTCTTAAACATATCACAAACATCTTTAGTAGCGTCAATATCCGCACGAGACGGCATGCAGCTTCCGGCAGGGTGATTATGCGAAATAACTAACCGACTGCACTTATTCACAAGGGCAGAATGTGCGATTTTCCTAATCGGCAAATCCACCTTTCCGATAGTCCCCATGCTGACCCGTTCCTCACAAATCAACTTCAAATCATCAGTTAAATACAAACAATAAATCTCTTCACTTTTGCTCCCGAAGAATAATGTATTGCAATAGTCCTTTAATCGTTCACAATTAAAATTCTCGATTAGTTCTTTCTCGGCAGAATTTCTTGTATAAACTCTCGAAAGCAGCCTGAAAAAACAAATCAGCGAAGCGGCGTTATCACCGATTCCGCTGACGTTTTTTAATTCATCATATTCGGCGTCTAAAACATTGTTAAGCGACCCGAATTTCTTTATCAGAGTATGAGCAATATCATTAGTATCACTTCTCGGAATGGCGTAATACAAAAGAATTTCCAAGACCTCATGGTCAGGGAGCGTTTCTATACCATATTTCAGAAACTGCTCTTTTTTTCTTTGTCTGCGTCCGCCGTGCTGGTGAACGGGTTTTGTTGTCATTTCAAAATTGCTCCTGTATGTGATGAGGTAACTACCCTCGCATAACGCTGTAAATATCCCGTGGTTTCTTTGGTTTTAATAATTGTGTCGGCTTTTCTTTCATTGATAATTTCATCAGAAACCAAAAGCCTTATCTGCCGATTAGGAATATCGAATTCAATAACATCACCGGTTTGAACATATGCAATGCACCCACCCTCTGCCGCTTCGGGAGAAACGTGTCCGATTGCCGCACCCCTGCTTGCCCCGCTGAACCGCCCGTCGGTGACTAAGGCGACACTGCCGTCTAATCCCATTCCTGCAATTGCCGCAGTCGGTGCGAGCATTTCCGGCATACCCGGGCCTCCCTTAGGCCCCTCATAACGGATTACCACAATATCCCCCGCAGAAATATCACCGCCGAGAATTGCCTCAACCGCCTCCTGCTCATTGTCGAATGCTTTAGCGACACCGGAAAATTTCATCATTTCAGGGCGTAACGCCCCTTGCTTAACCACACAACCCTCGGGTGCCAAATTCCCGTAAAGAACCGCAATCCCCCCGTCACTGCGAATGGGACTTTCTAATGTTTTAATGACATTTCCGTCAGCTTTACGAGCGTCTTTTAAACGTGACCCTTGTGTCCCCGAAATGGTCATAACCTCAGGGTCAATTAACCCCTCACGGAATAACTCACGCATAACCGATTGAATACCGCCGACAGCGTTTAAGTCCTCGATGAATATATCGCTTGCAGGGTTCAGTTTACACAACTGCGGAATTTTCTTGCCTAATTCATTTATATCATCAAGGGTAATATTTATATTCGCCTCATGAGAAATCGCCAACAAATGCAAAACCGTATTCGATGAAGCACCGATTGCCATATCAACAGCAATTGCATTAACCATGTTCGCCTTGGTGATAATATCGAGCGGTTTAATGCCTTTTTTGTATATCTCCATAATCAACTCGCCTGTTTCCTTTGCGAGCCGTCTGCGTGCTGAGGTAACAGCAGGCTCAGTACCGCTGAACGGCAAGGACAAACCGAGTGCCTCAGTTAAGCAGTTCATGGAATTAGCGGTATACATTCCCGCACAGGAGCCGCAGGTAGGACAAGCGTTATTTTCCATTTCCACTAATTCATAATCGCTTATTTCACCTTTCCTGTGTTTTGCGACCGCCTCGAAGGTTTCAGATAAATTAACACGCTTACCGCCGACTACCCCCGCTAACATAGGTCCACCCGACACAAACGCCGACGGAATGTTTAAGCGTGCCGCTGCCATTAACATACCGGGCACGATTTTGTCACAATTAGGAATAAACACAACCCCGTCTAAAGGGTGTGCCATAAGCATAACCTCAATGCTGTCTGCGATTAACTCGCGGGAAGCCAATGAATATCTCATGCCCTCATGGTTCATGGCAAGCCCGTCACACACACCGATTGTGAAAAACTCAAAAGGAACGCCGCCCGCATTACGAATACCGTCCTTGACTGCTTTCGATATTTCGTGCAAATGCGTATGCCCGGGAACGTATTCACTTGCGGCGTTGACAACAGCGATGAACGGCTTGTCCATCTCTGAAGAGGTCAAGCCCAACGATTTCAACAAAGCTCGATGGGGTATACGTTCTATGCCTTTCGTAAGCAGCTCACTTCTCATTTTTCCACTTCCTTAAAACACTGATTATTTATGTGAACATTATATACTTTATTTCAACAAAAGTCAACTACTTCTTTTTAGCACTGTCTATTTCCCCTTTTAACCCCAGCACCGTCACCGCCAATAAATTCGGAACAGCCATAACACCGTTCATCAAATCGGCTAACCCCCACACGATTTCCAACTTCATCACCGCCCCGACGAATACGCATAAGACGAACACAACTAAAAAAGGCTTAACCGTTTTTTTCCCGAATAAATACTCCATACAAACCGCCCCGAACACCGACCACCCCGAAGCGGTGGCAATGGCGAACAACACGATTGATATTGTTATAAACACCCCTGCATAATCCCCAAAAGCACTTGAAAAAGCCGTAGAGGCTAAGTTCATTCCCCCGTCGCTTAAGTCGGAATTGTCTGCACCCGTCAGCAGAATAGCGAACGCTGTTAAGGTGCAGATGACTATCGTATCGAAAAACACCGTAAGTGTAGCCCACAGGCTTTGTTTATGTGCATCCTCAGAGGAGGACATGGCGTTCATGGTTACAGAACTGCCGAGTCCCGCTTCGTTAGAGAATATCCCCCTCCTGAACCCCCAGCTCATCGCCTTACCAATCCCGACACCTGCCGCCCCGCCCGCCATGCTTCTCAGGTTAAACGCCTCGGTGACAATCCGCATAAAACAAGCGGGAACATCTTTAATAAAAATAAATATAACCGCAAGACAGCCCAAAATATATATAACAGCGATAACCGGAATAGTCTTTTCCGTGACCCGCCCCAACACTTTAGCACCACCGAAGATTAACACCCCCACAGGAACAATTGCAATAACCCCGCTCAACCACAAGGGCGTGTCGAAGCTGTGCTTCATGGAGGAGGACATGGCGTTAATCTGCGTCATATTTCCGATACCGAGGCTTGAGAAAACACAGCAGAGTGCGAACAGCTTTGCAGGGAAGCTTCCGAGTGCTTTTTCAATATAATAAAACGCCCCCCCGAAATACCCTCCCTCAGGACGTTGCCGCCTATAACGCATTCCGAGGTAGTTCTCGGCATATGTAGTTGCCATTCCCAGAAACGCCGACACCCACATCCAAAATACCGCACCTGCCCCGCCGAGTGCGATTGCCGTCCCGAGTGCGACGATGTTCCCTGTACCTATTGTGACAGCCAATGAGTTGGTTAATGTCTGGAACGGACTTAGTGTATTTTTACCGCTTTTTTCTTGTTTAGCGAAGATAGTCTGCTTAAAAATTTTCCATGTATTAAGTTGAAAGAACCCTAATTTCACACTGAAGAAAACGCCCGTCCCGATGAACAACGCCAGCACGGGTGCTCCCCAGAATATATACTCGTTCAGCCAGTTTATGACCGTCAAAGAAATCCCCCCTTGTCCTTAATATATCAATTATATTAGGACAGGGGGTGGAAAAGTACTCGGGAGGGGTATTATAGTCGTTTTATGGAGATATTTTAGAGTTTTAGGCTTTTAGGAGCGGTAAGGCTTACCCCTCTTTGCAGAATTTGTCGAACCCCGCTTGACAAGCGGGGTTATGTGTGGTATAATGATATAAGAAAGGTTAAGTTATAATGATTTTTTCAAAGTGAGGTTAAGGCTATGAATAAAACGATTACCGAAAACAACAACGACACTATTCAAATACAACGCATTGAGCAGCTTAGATATTGCCATGAAAGGCTTGACGAGTTGAAAAGTTCCGTTTATCAAAGAACGTCAATAATTATGGCAATTCTTGCTTTTATAGTTACAGCATACTCCTTTATTATAATTGATGTTTGGAATAACGGCGTTTTGTCAAGTGATTCGTTTTCTTCCACTAATCAATTTATAGTAGTAGTTTCAATTGTAACTGTATTATTCTTAGCGTTTTTATCGTCATTTTTATTAACAGCATTTTGGGGGATAAAATGTCTACTTCCGGGCAAAAACATAAAAACGATTGCTGAACTTGCAGGGCAAAGTAAAGACCCACGTGTCATAAAGGCTTTTACAGCTCCTATTTATGTTGGTAACGCACCCCTTGAAGTATTAGAGAAAGAAGCATATGACCTTGATACTCTCGAAAAGATTACCAACCAAATACTGGTTGAAATGCACGGCATATCAAAGATAACCAATCAACGCTACTCATACACAAGATACTCATACATATGGTTGAGTGTGAACATATTCTCTTTTGCTCTTACTGTTTTGTTTCATTTTGTGTTGAAATTATTTTGGGGGATTTAATCATTGTGAAAACTTATACTTTTTGGTTGTTCGGTTTACCTTCAAGCGGAAAAACGACATTAGCATCACTGTTATGTGATAAATATGATTTAGTTCATTTAGATTCTGATGAAATGAGAAAGTTTTTAACCCCAAATCCAACTTTTCTACAAAATGAACGCGAGATTGTATATAGGAGCATGATACACTCATGTTATTTGCTTAACAATAACGGCAAAAATGTTATTGTTTCTGCGACAGCTAACTTAGAAAAGTATAGAACCTTGGCAGACGAAATGTTGGAAAATATTAAAAAAATATATATCAAATGTCCTTTAGAAATATGCGAACAGCGAGATGTAAAAGGCTTGTATAAAAAATCAATGGAGGGTTTAATAACAACCGTACCAATTAAAATTATAGGTGAAAACGACCGATATGTTTACGAAAAATATAAAGAAACTGATATTTTTGAAGCCCCGACTAAAAGCGATTTAATAATAAACACTGCTGAATTAGATATTGAAAGTTCGATTATTAAACTATCTGAATATATAGGCAACTTAATATAAAAGAATTGAAAGCAATACCGAAGTAGTGTAAAGCGGTGCATTATCGGTGCAAAAAACGCCGAAAAAGTCAATAGAAATGTTTGACTTTTTCGGCGTTTTCATGTATACTGTAAACATAGACAGGGAGCGGGATTTATTCGGCTTGTGCGGGTATGGGTTTATTGTGATATTAGTTAGTATTAACCGCCGCCGCTACACTTACACGTAGCGGCGGTTTTAATTCATAGGCGGCGACACCCACTCATTCACTTACTTGTTTACTAACAACCTCTCTGTTGACTGTATCAAACTTCCCTAATGCGTCTACACAATTAACGAGAATTGCATTAAACTCATCGATGTTTTCCGTAAGCTGTCGCACAATTTCATCAACACCTTGCGGCATTACTTGAACGGCGTTACTCAACTCAAGATACGCAGTTTTAACTTCGTCGCTCAAATCCGAAAAATGCTTCTTCTCATCAAGCAATTCAACACACCCATCGATAAGCATAACGCAGAATTCAGCGAATTCTTCCTCGGTATTTTCGGCAAAATCATTACTGACAATTCTATAAAAGTCTTTTTGAATTTGCGTTGCACTGTCATCAAGAAGAATAGAACCTTTTCTGCGGTCAGAACGTCCGAACGTCAGTATAATGCCGTCCGCTCCTCGTCTACGAAAAAGCCTGTTAAGCCCCACATATTTCAGCATACTCTCGACAGTTGCATCGACAGCGTGGAATACGGCGTTGTCACCGTCTTCCTCATCTGCTTGAGTAAACACACCGCGGATTTCAAGAACCGCCTGTCGAAACTGCTCTGTTAAATCTTTTTTATGTTGTTTCATAATTTACATTATAACATCATTGCTTGAGTTTGTCTATTGTTTTGCCAAATCATTCACACCTTTTTTCACCAAAAACCCATAAATCCCTTGACATTTCCCTTAAAATATAGTTTAATTATATAGTGGAACTCCGCTCAAGAATCGAAAGGGACTGTGTAAATGGAAATAAACAACGATTATTCCGTGACAATAGAGATATTAGAACGCAGAAAAAGAATGTCGGACACGCTTAACAAGGTGGCGATGATTTTCTTTTCCGGTTATGACGAATCGTTTGACAAGATGATGTCAGAGGGAATGGCGGAAATTGCGGACATGGCAGATTTAAACAGACTGTCTGTCTGGCATAACTTTCTAAAACCCGACGGGCTTCACACCTCACAGGTTTACCGCTGGGACAGGGAGTCGGGTGGCACCACAAAACCCAACCCTGTATTAGCAGACATTTCTTATTCAAATCTTGTGCCAAGGTGGGAGAATATACTTAAAAGCAACGAATCGGTCAACAGCCCGGCAAGGCTTCTCCCCGAAGCCGAGGTACTTAAATCATTCGGAGTAGTATCGGTATTCGCAACACCGATAATTGTCAAAGGCGACTTTTGGGGATTTGTATTGTTTGAAGACCTTGTAAAAGAACGCTTTTTCGATGATGATGTTGTGGAAATGCTGCGTTCTGCTGCGTTCCTGTGTTCAAATGCGGTTATTCGGAAGGAAATGGAGCAGAAGGTCTTACAAGCGAATAAACTAAACGAGCTTCAGTTGACCAAGTTGAACTTAGTGGTCAAGTCAACGAAAATCGGCTTATGGGATATGGACATTGTTCAAGACGACCCCGTAAACCTCGATAACACCGTTGTTTTTTCAGACGATGTAAGGGAAATGCTGGGTTATTCAAATGAAGAAGAATTCCCGAATAAAATCAGGAGCTGGGGTGAACGCCTGCACCCCGATGATGCAGAAAAAGCGGTTACAGCTTTAACAAATCACCTGCTTGACAAAACCGGACAAACACCTTATTTTGTGGAATTCCGTCTGAAAAACAAAGCCGGTGAATATATTTATTTTCAAGGCTCAGGTGAAACCGTGCGTGACGATAATGGTAACGCCATCCGCACTGCCGGTGCATTAATGGACATAACCGAGGACAAGAACACGCTTATAAACACCCAAAGGCTGCGTGAGGAGGCGGAAGTCGCCAGCAGGGCGAAAAGCGATTTCCTGTCGAACATGTCGCACGAAATCCGCACCCCGATGAACGCCATAATCGGGATGACCGTAATCGGAAAATCCGCCGACGACTTATCGAGGAAAGACTATTGCTTCGGGAAAATCGAAAACGCCTCACAGCATTTATTGGGCGTAATCAACGATATTCTTGATATGTCGAAAATCGAAGCCAACAAGTTCGAGTTAGCGAATGTCGAGTTCTACTTTGAAAAAATGCTTCAGCGTGTGGTTAATATTATCGCATTCCGTGCTGATGAAAAGAACCAGAAAATCACCGTAAACATAGATAAATCCATTCCGAGGACATTAATCAGTGACGACCAACGGTTAGCACAGGTAATCACAAATCTGTTCAGCAATGCGGTTAAATTCACACCGGACTTCGGTTCGATTAAGCTTGACACTCGTTGCGTTGGCGAGGAAAACGGCGAATACACAATCCGCATATCTGTTAAAGACTCGGGCATAGGCATAAACGAAGAACAGCAGAAAAAACTGTTTAACTCGTTCCAGCAAGCCGAAACGGGAACCTCACGCAAATTCGGCGGAACGGGATTAGGCTTGGCAATCTCCAAAAGCATAGTCGAGTTAATGGGCGGAGTAATCGAGCTTGAATCAGAGGAGGGTAAGGGTTCGACTTTCTCGTTCACGTTTAAGGCGATGAAAGGCACTAAGAAAAATCAAGTGCTTAAAGGTGTAAACTGGAACAATGTTTCTATCATGGCGATTGACGATGACCCGGAAATACTGAGCTATTTTAAAGACGTGATGAAAGGCTTCGGAACTGACTGTGACACAGCGTTAAGCGGGGAGGAGGCATTAGCACTTATCGGCAATAACGGGCTGTATCATATTTACTTTGTTGACTGGAAAATGCCGGATATGGACGGGATAATGCTTGCCAAAGAAATCAAGGCAAAGGAAGGCACACGCGGTAACTCGATTATCATAATAATTTCCGCCGCCGAATGGAGCGACATAGCTGATGAAGCCCGCAAAGCAGGTGTCGATAAGTTCCTGTCGAAACCACTGTTCCCGTCAGCAATAGCAGACGCAATCACCGAAGCAATCGGAACAGAACACTTACAAAACGAGGAGGAATTAAACAACGACGGAATATTCAAAGGGTTCAAGGTTCTGTTAGCGGAGGACGTTGAAATCAACCGTGAGATTGTTGAAGTTTTGATTGCTCCCACTCTTTTAGAAATGGAGTGTGCCGAGAACGGTGTCCAAGCGGTGGAAATTTTTGAAAAATCACCGGAACGCTATGACTTAATTCTAATGGATATGCAAATGCCCGAGATGGACGGGTGTGAAGCAACCCGAAAAATCCGTGCGTCAGAGCATGTGCAGGGCGGGAACATTCCCATAGTCGCAATGACTGCCAATGTGTTCCGTGAGGATATTGAAAAGTGCCTCGAAGCGGGAATGAACGCTCACATAGGCAAGCCAATCAACGTATCGGAATTGTTCGGTATATTAAAAAAATTCCTGTTAAAGGAATAGCGGTATAATGTATTAAAAGTGTTAAAAATAATTAATGAAAACGGAGTGGGAAATGATGAGTGACATTAAGAACAGCATATTAATTGTTGACGACGAGCGTGCTAATATCAGTGCGTTGAAAAGCATTCTCAGCCCGGAGTATACTATTTATGCTTCGAGCGACGGAAGCGATGCCATAGAAACCGCTGAGGAATTTAAGCCGGACATAATCCTGCTTGACGTGATTATGCCGGACATGGATGGATACGAGGTTATAACTGCGTTAAAAAATTCTGAAAGAACTCGGGACATTCCCGTCATATTTATCACAGGTCTTGACAATCACGAAGCTGAGGAAAGGGGCTTGGCATTAGGAGCGGTTGACTATATTTTAAAACCGTTCAGCTCTGCAATTGTAAAGCTGAGGGTCAAGAACCAGATTGACTTAGTTAATCAAACACGCACAATAATTGCCCACACAAACGAGTTAGACGGGCGGCTGCGTCAACAAGCGTTAATGACGAAAATCTCCCACAGCTTTCTGTCTGACATCCACGCCGACGAACTGTATACAGATATTCTGCAAATGGTTGGCGAATTCATGGACATAGTGATGGTTCTGCTGTATAAATTTGAAAGCGACAACACAGTTTTGGTCTGCCGAAACGAATGGCTCAGACCCGAGTTGCAATTAGAAACCCGATTAGGCGACAATATCGAAATGAATGAAAAAATGGCTCATTTCATAAAAGGCATATTTTCAGATGAAGAAAAGCAATGCATATTCGGGAAAGACCTGCAAAGCAGCAACATTTTCAATTTAAAGCGGGAGCATTTTTCCAATTTTATAATAACGCCTGTTTTCATAAAAGGCGAAGTGGAAGCGTTTATTTCATTCTCGAAGGAAAACGACCAAGAGTGGAGCGAAAACGAAGCCGGACTTGCAATTCTTGTTGCAAGCACATTTTCAAACGTATTTGAACGTAACGCAATCGAGCATGATTTGAATGCCGTGTTGAAGCTTAAAGCCGAGTTGGTTTCGGCGAAGGAGCTTGCAGAACACAGCAGCCGTGCTAAGAGTGAATTCCTTTCACGAATGAGCCACGAAATGCGGACACCCTTAAACGCCATAATGGGCATGGTGCAGGTCATCGAAATCCAAGGCATCGACGATGAATTGCAAAAATACTTAAACGAAATCGAACAATCGTCAGAGAAGCTGTTGAGTATGATTAACGGTGTTTTAGATGCGTCGGCAATTGAATACGGTTCTTTAAAATTGTCAGTCAAGGCTTTCGATTTTAAAGCAACAATCAGAGAATCCTTAAAAGGCATTGGCTATAATGCGGCAGAAAAAAAGCAATCGCTGAAGTTTAACATTGACCAGTCAATCCCCGAAAAACTAATGGGTGACGGTGGGCGGTTAAAACAGGTAATCGCAAATCTACTGGCCAATGCGGTTAAGTTCACTCCCGAACAGGGCGACATAAAATTCGATGCCTCAATAATTAATGAAACCGACGAAACAGTAACTTTAAAAATCGAAGTATCAGACAATGGTATAGGCATATCGGAGGAACATCAAAAAGAACTGTTTAAAATATTCGAGCAGGTAGACGGCGGTCACTCGAGGAAACACGGAGGAATAGGAATAGGGCTTGCCTTATCGAAACGTATAATCGAGCTTATGGGCGGAGATATAACGGTACAATCCGAGTTGGGCAAAGGCTCGAAATTCACATTCACCTGCAAACTTCAAAAATAAGAAAATGCAATCCCCCCTTGAAACCACATCAAGGGGGGGTTATTATTCACTTGTTAAAAACAACATTTAAAAAATCTATTGCTTTTTATCCCGCTTAATGATATAATAACAACATGAAAAAATTCTTACATAAAATAATCCTCTCTTGTATTATTGTTTTTGCCGTGATTATCGGTATAAACGTAATAATATTCATATTTTCACAAGTTCAGGATTATAACAATTTACAAATCCAGAAAAAATTAGCGGCAGCAGAAGAAATCCGGCTTAATGTATCGTATGAGCTTATACATAACGCACGGGAGCGTTCAATGAGTGGTACCGAGTTGGAATCAGAATTTATACAAGCAGGCTTGACCCCGGAGGAAGCGGAGCGTTGCGTTTATTTATACGCCCTTGCCGCCTACTCGTTTCATGCTACGTATGTATCCTACTCCTACCCCGTAGAATTTCGGAAAGACATTGATTTTAACACCGCAGATTCTATTATTAGAATTGCAGGGGTTGAGCGGGATTTGGGTTATTCGTTTGAAGAAGCGATGATGATTTTAGTAAAACGGACACAAGATGATGAATACTGGAAAGTATATTGGTATTTAGAAAAACAAGATAAAGAAAACCAACTAACAGTTTATGAAAATAGATTGAAAACTATTTATACAGAAATAATCGGAGAAGAGGTCACTTTAATTTCTAAACTTCCGATAGAAGTAATAGAGGAGCTTATACGACTTGAGAGGGAGCATGACACACAAGCGAAGCCGGAGCTTATTACAGCAGAGGAATTATTGCAATATATCGAAGATAACGATGTAGGATTAACCGAGGAAGATTTCGAGGGTGTTAACATTGATGATTTTATTGTACACTGGCATATTAATAATGAAAATTTATCAAAATTTATTCTAAAGAATATATTAGAATCATATAGGGATTATATCCAAAACAAGCAAAACTTTGAATTCGTAGCCAAGGAATTAATCAGCATTAACAGCACAGATGAAGAATTCGATGCTTTTATAATATTGTACTTTAAGGCGATAGGAAAAGAATCCAATCATTTAGGGAAATATAAAACTTCTGTGCCTATAGAAGTATATGAAATTTTAGATGAAGATGACCGATATGTAGTCTGGATAGGAAAGACGGAAATTATTGAGCAGTTTCAAATAAAAGAGACAGCATTTGGGCTTGAAATATTTATTCCTGAGGGTATGGATAATTCTTTCGGTTCAAATCATATGTTCTGTTATAACAAAGACAACAAATTCTTTTTGATTATAAATCCTTATGATGATTATGATTACGAACTCGCGCTTTTATTCACACAAACCGGATTAAATTAATAAACGAGGTTGGTTTTATGAAACGTGTTCTTGTACTTCTTATATTCTGTGTTATCGTTGTAACTCTTTGCTCGTGTCCCCAAAGAAGCGAACCGATAACAACAGAACCGGAGCTTATTACCGCAGAGGAATTATTGCAGTACATCAGAGATAATGATGTAGGATTAACCGAGGAAGATTTAGAGGGTGTTAACATTGATGATTTTATACAGCGATATGAATATACTCATGAGTCTATCGCAAATGGACGTGTAAGTTTAGATGTGATGTTAAATGTTTATAAAAAAAGAATATACAATGAAAAGCTCTCGGAAATATATGCAAAGGAGATAATAAGCATTGATAGCACTGATGAAGAATTTGATATTTTTATAAAAAAATATTTAGAAATTATTGGCGAGGAATATGTCCATTCTGCAATATACCAACGAATGAATTATTATAGCTTTGTTTTAGAAGAAGGCGACTATAATATGTATATAGGCAGAACCAAATTTATAAACGAGTACGATATTAAAAATAGCGGTTTATTTGGAGAGTCGGAGATATACTTTTCTTCAAGTGATATGCAGTGGAGGTCAGAGTTTTGTTACAGTGCAGACAACAAATTTTTCTTTATTATATCAACGAGAACCGGCAATTGTTCACAGGATTATAAAAATGAGCTTGCACTTTTATTCACACAAACCGGAACAGAGTAATAACACAAAAAGGGCAGTTCATTGTGAACTGCCCTTTTGCTATTACCGATTATCCTTTGTTGGAAACATTACCATTTTCAATCGCCGCCTGTGCCGCCGCAAGTCTTGCAATGGGCACTCTGAACGGTGAACAGCTTACATAATCCAAACCGATTGAGTGGCAGAACGCTACCGAAGCGGGGTCGCCGCCATGCTCACCACAAATACCGAGCTTGAGGTTCGGACGTGTTTGCTTACCCTTAGTAACAGCGATTTTCATTAATTCGCCAACGCCTGCAAAGTCAATCTTGACAAACGGGTCGAACTCATAAATGTTCTTTTCGTAATACGCCTCAAGGAACTTACCTGCGTCATCACGAGAGAACCCGAAGGTCATCTGTGACAGGTCATTAGTACCGAACGAGAAGAATTCAGCTTCCTTGGCAACCTCATCAGCGGTAAGTGCCGCTCTGGGGATTTCAATCATAGTACCAACCATGTATTTGAGGTCAACGCCTGCCGCTTTAATAACTTCGTCAGCAGTTTTAACAACTACAGCTTTAACATAAGCCAATTCTTTAACTTCACTAATCAGCGGAATCATGATTTCGGGAACAACGCTCATGCCCTTTTTATTAACAGCAATCGCCGCTTTAATAACCGCTCTTGTCTGCATAGCAGCAATTTCAGGATAAGTTACAGCCAAGCGACAGCCACGGTGTCCCATCATGGGGTTGAACTCGTGAAGCGAATCAATGATTTCCTTAATCTGAGCAACAGTTTTACCCATAACGCCCGCTAAGTTGGCAATGTCACTTTCGCCGAACCCTGCCAAGAACTCATGCAACGGCGGGTCAAGGAAACGAATGGTCACAGGGTATTCGCCCATAGCCTCGAAAATCCCCTCAAAGTCGCCCTGCTGCATAGGTTCGATTTTCGCTAATGCTTTCTCACGCTGTTCGACTGTTTCAGAGCAAATCATTTCACGAATAGCCGCAATTCTGTCTGCCTCGAAGAACATATGCTCGGTTCTGCAAAGACCAATCCCCTGTGCCCCGAACTCGATTGCTTTAGCGGCATCTTTGGGAGTATCTGCATTTGTACGAACTTTCAGAGTCTTAAACTTGTCAGTCCATTTCATAACTCTGTCAAAGTCACCGCCGATTGACGCTTCAACGGTTGCAATGGATTCGCCGTAGATATTACCGGCAGAACCGTCTAAGGAAATAATATCGCCTTCTTTGAAAGAAGATGAACCGATTACACAAGTTTTCGCCTCTTCGTTGATTTTGAGGTCGCCGCAACCAACGATACAACAGGTACCCATACCACGAGCAACAACAGCCGCGTGAGAGGTCTTACCGCCTGTAGAGGTGAGAATTCCCTTAGAAACGTCCATACCCTCGATGTCCTCGGGTGAGGTTTCCGGACGAACCAATATAACGTCCTTGCCCGCTTTGCCCCATTCAGCGGCAGTAGCGGCGGAGAATGCGATTTGACCGCAAGCAGCACCCGGGGAAGCCGCCAAGCCTTTACCGATAACGGTAGCCGCTTTAAGTGCAGCGGTGTCGAACTGCGGGTGTAAGAGGTGGTCAAGCTGTTTCGGGTCAATCATGCAGACTGCTTCTTCTTCGGTTCTCATACCCTCGTCAACCAAGTCACAAGCGATTTTGAGAGCCGCAACAGCAGTACGTTTACCGCTACGTGTCTGAAGCATATAGAGTTTCTTGTCTTCGATGGTGAATTCCATATCCTGCATATCTTTATAGTGATGCTCTAATTTATTGCAGATTGCAACAAATTCGTTGTAAGCGTCAGGGAGGTCTCTCTCAAGCTCGGTAATAGGCGAGGGGGTACGGATACCCGCAACAACGTCCTCACCCTGAGCATTAATGAGGTATTCGCCATAGAGTTTCTTTTCGCCGGTGGAGGGGTCACGTGTGAACGCAACGCCTGTTCCCGATGTATCGCCTAAGTTACCGAACACCATTTCCTGCACGTTTACGGCAGTTCCCCAAGAAGCGGGAATATCGTTCATTCTGCGGTAATACTTAGCCCTGTCGTTATCCCAAGAACGGAATACAGCTTTAATCGCTCCCATAAGCTGTTCCTTCGGGTCGGAGGGGAAGTCCGCTCCCAATTTCGCTTTATACTCAGCCTTGAACTGGTTAGCAAGCTCTTTCAAATCGTCAGCAGAAAGCTCGGTGTCGAGTTTAAAGCCTTTTTCTTCTTTCATTTTGTGGATTAACTTTTCAAAATATTCTTTACCGACTTCCATAACAACGTCGGAATACATTTGAATAAATCTTCTGTAGCAGTCATAAGCCCATCTTGCATTACCGGATTTGTTAGCAACGATTTCCACAACCTCATCGTTTAAGCCGAGGTTAAGAACCGTGTCCATCATACCGGGCATGGACGCTCTCGCACCGGAACGCACCGAAACCAATAACGGTTTTTCCTTATCGCCGAACTTCTTCCCTGCGATTTCCTCCATCTTTACGATGTTTTCCATGATTTCCGCTTGAATAGCGTCGTTGATGACCTCGCCATCCGCATAATACTGAGTACACGCCTCAGTAGTAACGGTAAAGCCTTGGGGTATAGGCAACCCCAACTTAGTCATTTCAGCAAGGTTTGCACCCTTTCCGCCGAGGAGATTTTTGTTGGAACCGTCGCCGTCTTTGAACAGATACACGAATTGCTTGCCCATAAAGGTTGTCCTCCTAAAAAATAAATTTTAATAACATATAACAGTATAACAGATACAGGGAAAAAAATCCAGTCTTTTTTGAAAATTATTTTTGAAATAAAATGACTTATATACTTGACATAATGACTTATATATGTTATTATAAGTCATGAGGAGTTTTTATTATGAGCAAGAACCTAAGGCTTAAAGCCGCACGAGCGGCTAAGGACATGACACAAAAAGACCTTGCGGACGCAGTAGACGTAGCAAGACAGACTATAAACGCCATTGAACTCGGCGAATATAATCCGTCAATAAAATTATGCACCGCCATTTGCAAAACGCTGGACAAGACATTAAACGATTTATTTTGGGAGGAGAACAATGAAAAAGTTTAATATTAAGAATATAGACGGTTTTGACGAAAGACAGCTTTTTATTATGAACAGTTGTTATAAGCACGGGTTTTGGTTCGCACTGTTAGTAATTTTTTCGAATTACTTGCTCGTAATTAATAATATTTACTGGGCAAATCCCGTAGTGGTGTTATTAGTATCAGGAGTTACTATTTTTACATTTTTCGCTGTGGAGAGCTGTTTTCGGGGTATAGGCATAGGGAAGAGGTTTGATAACGGATTAAAATATATAATTCCATTACTTTTATTCATCGGAGCCTTTAGTTTCATATACACAGGGCTTAGTGGGCATATCTCAGAAGATACAGAATTTATAAATGAATGGGGGTTGACCTACATCGGCGGTCTGATGGTATGCGGCTTGATGTTTTTATTAAATTGTGTATGTCATATAATAGAAATAATACGTGTCGGAAAGGTGGATAAAAAATAAATAAAACCGAATAAAAATCGGTGTTGACAAAAAACATAATTCATGATATAATGGCAATAGAAAAGCAGACCTAAGCGGCTTAGCTTTAGTTTAGTTGAAAATCAACCGTCACTTTTGCTGGGGGCGGTTGTTTTTCATTTCTATGATAATTTGCAAAAGTACATACAAAGTAAGTAAATCTACTATCATTTCCACGAGCATCACCTCCCTTCAATTGAATTTGCACGAGGAGGTTCAAGCCAGCCGCCTATTAACCGTAGTTGTGGTCTGCTTTAATTGTAGTATAACATGGTTTTGTTGTTCTGTCAACAAAACCATTACTTTATCATATTATGTAACACTATCACAGTAAAAAGGAGTGTTACATAATGGCGACAGACAATACATATGCAGAATTTGAAAAGCGGTTACGCACCGAAACCGTCAAAGCCGCAACGGATTTAAAGAACAGCGGCATGGGGTTTGCGATATTCGAGAATACACGATGCAACCCGGACTACTGGTTTCGCACCGATAACGGCGGCTGGCGGCTTAAATCGACAGCCAAGCCCTCCGAGGCGATAACGGACATATTCACAAACGGCGGTGCTTATGCGACAGAATGTGCCACAGCTATGTCAATCGTATATTTTAAGGCGTTGCTGGAGGTTTACGGGGCTGAAGCGTTCGACAACACGTTCAAGGGAATATACCTCATGGACTGGGATATACGTGAGCCGCTTCTCCGCAGTATAGCAACCCCGGTTAAGGTCAGCGAGATTCTCCCCGGAGACCGTGCTTATTTCAAAAACCCCGACGTTGACCCGAAAACTCCGCAATGGCAGGGCGAAAACGTAATTGTAATGGGTGACGGCATGTACTACGGTCACGGAATTGGCTTAGCCGACGCAGATTATTTAATAAAATCGCTCAACGCCCGCCGTAAACCGGATTCAACCCGCTCGGCGTATATGATGAGTGAGGTCAGCCGCCCCGACTTTAAGAGGTTGGCAGATGCATTACACAACCCCAACCCCGCAATAATTGCATGGCGACATTTCCCGACTTCGAGAACACCGCAAGCAGGCGAGCATACTTTTGTGTAGGTAAGAAATAGTTTATAACAAACCGGCGGTTTTAGTAGTGTTACTAAAACCGCCTAAGTGTTATATGTCCATATCAGAATTGTCAAGTGCGAATTCAATACATTTTACAACAAGTTTGTTCATGCTGACGTTCTTGTTATCGCATACCTTATTCATTCGGTCTGCGAGTTTTACAGGTATCTTGAATGTTTTATTGATGTATTCCTCTTTTTCGATGTTAAATTTCTTCATGTAATCACCTCTGCTATATATTATAGCGGTAATCAGCACAATGTTAAACACTTATATTATCGTGCGTATAGCACTTGACAAAATGTGCAGAAAGTGATATAATCTGTAAAACAGATATTTGGGGAGATGTTGAGATGAGAGTAATGAAACGATGTCGTTATTGCAATGCCGAGTCCAAAAGAACAGATAAACACTGTTCCTCGTGCGGTTCTGTCAGTTTTGATATAATATGTGACAATTGTAATTCTGTTCACAGTTCAAATTTCTGTCCGAATTGCGGGTTAGCAACAATAGAAGTTAAAGTAAAGTGCGAAAAAGCAGAGAAAACAAAGAAAAAAGAGTTAATCTGGACTGTTGGATTATTAACACTCTTTCCTCCTGTCGGGATACTATTAACTTGGGTTTTAATGAAAGAGTGGAATAAAGTAACCAAAATTGTTATAACCTCTTTCGCCGCTGCTTGGTTCGCTGTCAGTATATACTTAATCCATGTTATTACTACCGCCATTAAGCAGTTTATTGACAGCGTAGACTGGGATATGATGTTCAATATTTTTATCCCGCTTATAGTTTTGGGTGTTATGTTTGCTCCTGTAATAGCCATAATTTTTCGACCAAAGCAACAATCCAATTCAGAGCCAATCTACCCTAAACAGAATATAGGCATACATATAATACTATTCTATTTCACTGCCGGAATAGGTAATGTAATATATTTTCTTCATGTTAAAAACAAGCAAAAACAATGGAAAAATAATGAATAACAATATGAAACGCCCGGTCGGGAGCTTTCTGTTTATGTTCACTGCATTGCTTTTGGGTGTAATGATATATGTGTTATTCAGACCGCCTCTTTCATGGTTCCCGATTATCGGAAATTTGGATAATGCGATTATTGATTTATCACAGTTACCGATTTTCTTATCTGATTTCATTAAATATCACTTGTCTGATATATTGTGGGCATTGGCGTTAGCTGAAACGGTGTACATTATCAAAAATAATATATATTTCGCTTTCTTTACTGCACTTATTCTAACAATTCTATTTGAAATAATGCAGTATATCGGGATTGTAAGCGGAACAGGCGATGTTTTAGATGTGGTTTTTGTCGCATGTTCTCTTTCAATATATTTTATTATTAAGAAAAGGAAACACAGACATGAAAAAGAGATTTAATACAATTATTCTGGTTATTGCAATTCTGGGATTTACAGTTTTAGCAGTTGCGAGCGTGGAAGACGATATTTCTTCAAACGATAACATCAACAGCGGTATCGCTAATGTAGTATCTGCATTAGACAGCGTCGTCGATGAAGCAACTCAAACTCAACCGGAGCAAATTGAAACAAATGAATATGTAAACCCTATTAAAGAAATTAAAGTGCTTGAAGAAGATGGTGACATTATATATGATATTCTCATTAATGACTCATTTGATTGGTATAATCATAGCTTATCCACACAAAGAGAATTTGCTCAAAGATGTATCATGCTATGCCAAGAATTGGTTATACAAGCGGGACATAACGAATTAGATGTGTATATTTCCGGATTTTCAGAAAACTGGAATTTGTTTTTCAATTTTGATTATAGTAATAATATAATAAACATATGGACAGAAAAAGGTGCAGATATACCAAATGATAAATGGCGTTGGGATAATAGCATTACATCGCATGATTTAGAATTACCAGATGGGTTTATTAATGTAGGATAGGGTGAATTCCCCCCGCCGCCGACCCCTCGGCGGCTTTATCATATACCCTCCCTTATTATAACACGCACCTGCGTGCCTGCGTGTCACACGTGCGTATTATAAGGAAATCGCATAAATTTCCCTCAATTACTTGACAAAAATCAACAAAAATGATATAATTTGCACATATTTGAACGATTTTACATAAAGGAGCGGATTTTTATGACTACTTGTATTAATTGCAGTACAGAAAACCAAGCGGGCAACAAGTTTTGTTCAGCCTGCGGAGCAAGCATACTGACAGAATCAGAAATAGACAAGCACATATCCGAGGAACAGCCCGTATATTCCCCTGACCTTGAGCTTGCCCCGAACATGGATATTCCGGTTATTGATGAGCCCCATGTTGAAGAATTTCATGCCACGGCAGAAGCTATAACGGCAGAACCTCCCGTATTAGAAACAGTTCCCGTGGTTGAAGCAATTGCAGAAGCAGCACCACCGGTTTTGGAACAGGCAACTCCTGCTCAAGTCGTATCAGCAGTAGCAGTCGCAGAGCCTCCTGTGGTTGTCCCCGTACCTGTACCTGTCCCCGTGCCCGTTCAACAAACGGTAATGCCTATACAGCAAGCACTACCTCCTGTTCCCCAAGCACCATTACCTCCCCCCTACATACCGCCGAAACCCTTTCAGCATGACACTCCGCCGGTAGGCGTGGGCTGGTATTTGGGAATGATTTTGCTGTTCAGTATTCCTATAATCGGCGGCATAATCTGCCTAATCCTATGCTTCGCCCCCAAGAACAGAAGCCGCAAGAATTTCGCTCGGGCTTTCATGATTTGGTCACTCATATGTGTTTTAATCTTCGCCATAATATGCTTTTCAATTTATTATGCTGTTCAGTCGGCAATTGCTCAGGTGCAATCGTGGTTCAGCGACTCGATAATAGGATTGGTGATATACCTGTTTGAGTTGTTTATCGGCGACAGTATTAACTGGGGTGAATTGTTTGAATCAGACTTCTTTGATACATTGTTAGAGGAATTCGTTTAATAAATCAATACGGAGCGGTTATAACCGCTCCGTATTTGTTGTGTAATTAATAACCGAATTCTAATTCACTAAGCTTTTCGTTTGGAACATAATACGTTATGCTTTCATATCCGTTTTCACCCATTAAAATTAAAACTGAGTTTTCGTCAGAGGTCATCATATATATGATATGGAAACCATCTTTAATGTCAAGCTCGATTTTATTTACACTTTGGGTTTTGGTGTCAATTGTAAAAATATTATTTGTATATCTTGCAAACAAAATCGGAGGCTCGTTTAAACCATAATCAGACATATCTATATCCATTCTATCGTCACCATCGTTTAGCAATAACGGTTTAATTAAATCATCTTCAATTATGCCGATGACGCTGTATCGGGAAAAGTTTCTGACGTATATAAGATTATTATCGAGAACTTTCATTTTTACCGACCAGTATTTTGTAAGTGCATCATGTGCTTCACCCAACCCTATCACCTGAACAAGATTAAAATCAAAATCATATACATGTATAACATCATTGTGAATAAAACCATCCCCATCAACAGAATCGTCCAATAATGTATCATTGACAAAAACATATATATAATCTTTGAAAGTGCAAAACCCGCCTACGCTTCTACCGTCGGCACGGGTGATTTCATCAAATGAAAATGCTTCTGATTTATTAATAAACTGTTTTGTTTGAGTGTCAAACAAACTTAAATAAGAAGTGTATACATTATTACCATCGCTTGAACCTAATAATGCAACTATATATCTGTTTTTATAGGAACAGGACTCAATAAAAACGTGTTCTGTATCAGTCATTACAGGATAAAACGTATTTTCCTCAAGATTAATTGCATAGAGAACATTCATAAATTCTTGGTTTTCGTTAAACACCCCGACAAAAAAATAATATATATTATCTATCAATGCTTCAGAATTTCCGGAAAGCATATAACGGGGAACTCTGCCTAATTCGATGGTTCTGTCATCTTCAAAATAATATCTATAATAAGGGACATCAGATTTATCTCTTAAATCGAAATATATATAACCATCATCGAGAAGGCAAAGAGTATAGAGCGGCATTGATTTTCCATCGCCGAGGAGATAATTATTCTCGGGTTCGGATTTCACACATCCTACAATACTTAATAATATAATGCACAATGTTAATGTTGTAATTATAAATACAATTGCTTTATTTCTTGTCATGTATTTCCCCTTTTATATTATTAAAGTAGGCAGACTCATTAAATATAAGTCTGCCTGTTATTATATCATAAAAAGTAAAAAAGTCAAGAAAACTACACCGCTCCGTATTATATCAATTCCGCTAATGCTTTACCTATGCTTTGCCCGATTAACTCGGCGGTATACAACGCCTGCTCTAACGTATTCCCGTGCGAGCCTATTTCAAGTAACAGCGAGCCGGTTGACAGGTGCTGATTATAATTGCAATACTGGAACAAAACAGGGCGGGTAATTCCGGGGCTGTCGCTCTCAATGCGACCTTGTAAATAACATGCGAACCTGAAATTCTGCATAAACTCGGGAACGTCCCAGTTGCCGTCGTCGGCGGCTGAAATTATCATAATCTGTGCCGCCTCTTTCCCGTTTATCTGTGTAACTGCGGCAACAGGCGAACCCTCTCTTTCTATTGCGTCCCGATGAACATCGAGGACTATTTTTATTGAGGGATATTCCTCTAAAATCGCCTTGACCGTTTCGGCACTTCTCGCATACGCACCGCTGAACATCGGGTAATCATGCAGTGTTCCGTCGTGAATAACCGTGAACCCGTGCTTTGCAATTTCCTCGGCGATTTTCGCCCCGACCGCTATTATATTTTTCTCGGAGTCAATTGTGCGAGCCGTGTATTCACTGTCATAAAACCCGCTTGACGACGGCTGAAAGCTTTCGGTGGCGTGGGTGTGAATTATAAGCACCTGCGGCTCGGCGTTTTGAACAGGCTTGATATTAACCGGCTGGCGACTTTCGTATAACAGCGTATGATTGTCGATATAAGTGGAATTGCGGATTTGCCCCGCTGTATCAAGATTAATGAAAATTTCGCCTAAATTCGGGGTAAACGTCATATTGGTGATATACCCGTCATGCGAGGCAAAGACGCTTAAATCCTCGATATACTGCGAAATATTCTGCGACATAACCGGAACTGTTAATTCGTCGGGGAAGGTTTTTTCTTCATAAGGCGGTTCGTCGGGTTTTGCGGGGAGTGTTATCTCAACCGTAACAACCTCGTTTATTTCATCAGGTATGTATAAAATAAGCGAACCGTTATTGGGTTGAATAACAGCAGGGGCGGCTTGTTTTCGGAAGATTACAGAATTCTCCGAAAGCCAATTTATGTCGTCGATATTTCCGCTGACCCCGTAAGCCGCCGCCGGAGAAAGCAGTGCCGTTAATGCTCCCGCAAGCATACGAATAATATTGGGTCTTGTCCTTTTTAAAAATATGTTCATACTCGATTGTATGAACAAGCCCGCAAAAAAAGAAGTCGATTTATTTTATAAATCGAACTTCTTTTTAATTAATTTCTTAATTATTCCTCAAAACTTGTCTAAAACGTAATCCCTAACTCTTTGCGTAACTCTTTCTTTAGCGGTGGTTGCCTTGCTGAACAGCTCAACAACATAAATAATACCGAACGCCGCTGCACAGATAACGCTCAACCCCCCTAAAACCAATGCCGAACCCAACAAACTCTTTTTAATCATTATGCCCCTCCTTATATTTTTGAAATAATAACCTTTTTTAAAACCTTGTTAATATTATTAACCACAACATCGCCTGTTAATCGGGATTGCGGTTTAATTCCGCCTCTCCCCCTTATGCCGTTGAGGAATTCGATTTTCCGATATATGTATTCCAAATCGTCAATGCCGTTACTGAAGATTATGTCAAACAATGTTTTACTTTCCTCATAACCGGACTTTATCATATAGGCTATGGAATTCCTATCGAAGTCAAGCGAGTTTTTGACCATCGAATCGCCTAAAAAGTTAATCTTAATCAGCCTGCTGTCGAAATAGTCGTTCTCGAATATATAGTTGGCGTTGTCGAAGTGAATAACAATCGCATAGTCTAACGGGTGCTTCATAATCGGGCGAACCGGAATGTTATCCACCAACGCACCGTCGAAATATTTATTCCCGCCGATTTCCACCGCTTTCGAGAACACCGGAAGCCTTACAGAGGCGTGGAGATAGTCCCTAACCTCACGGGGTTTCACGGTTTTGAAGTTTATATAATTAAGCTTCAGTTTTGTTACGTTAAAGCAGGCAGCGTATAAAAAAGGCGGCGGCTTGCGAGTGTCTGCCGAAACTGCATTAACGATACTGTCCATGAACAGTCCCCGTTTATACAAGTTGACGAATGAACGATAACCGTTGCATTTCAAACTGAGCCATATTTTCTCGGCAACATCGGTTCTCCCTTGCATAAAAGCGTATGCATTAAGAACGCCGACCGAGGATGCACTCACATATTTAATTGAATTGTTGTCGCCTTTTCCGAAATATTCCTCCACTGCTTTAAGGACACCAATTTGATATGCACCCTTAGCGAAGCCGCCGGAAAGGACAATTCCCACATTAGGCATAATTATCACCGTATCAAAGTATAGCATATATTTCTTGAACTGTCAACAGAATTCGTCAAGATGTTCACAGCAGGTCATTTCCAACGATTTATATAATATGCTTCCAGTTGCGGCGACTGTATAAAATGCGTTCAATATCTACAGTTTTCTCTTTTTCATAGGCTATGTAAAAAACATGATAATTCTTAACCGGCATTAATCTGTAACCCAAGGAAGCTAAAAAATCGTCTCTGACGAGCGGATAAGCCAACGGCATTATTTCTAAATTTTCGATTTTTGTTTCAATTGCATTAATTGTGTTAAGTGCTGCACTCGGTTCATGCAAATTTACAGAAATGTATAATGCAATATCCTTTAAATCATTTTCTGCCGGTTCTGTCAGAAACACTTTAAATCTTTCCATCGGCAAACCCTTGCTTAATATCATCGAAAACCTCTCTGTGCGGACGTTTGCGTCCTTCCTTGGCGGCTCTGTGACCTTCGTCAAGGAGCTGATACAATTCGAGTTTTCCGTTTAATGCTTCGTATGTTTCCATGCTCATTACTGCTAAATCTCCCTGTCCGTTTTTGGTAATAAACACGGGTTCACGATTTTGATGACAAAATGTTGATATTTCATTATAGTTGTTGCGTAGGTCGGTGCTTGATTGAATTCGCGGCATAACAGTTACCCCCTTTACTTACTTTTATACTCTAAAGATATTATACCTTAATTTCTTTAGGAATGCAAGCCTTTTTTCAAAAAAGCAACTTCTCTATTTCTGATTCACTTAATGTCGGGTTGAGTGCCTTATTCACCGCCCCCGAGATTACCCTTGCGAAGTGGTTGACAATCACGTCAATGTCCCTCGGGACTGCCATGAAGGTTTCTTCATCAGAGATTGTTAAGTCAACAACAGTAGGCACACCTACAGCGATTATCGGGATTCCGAATGTCTTTTCGGAGAATTCCCTGCGTTCATTTTTAACCCCGCTTCCGGGGGAAATCCCGGTGTCGGTCACTTGAATGGTATGCCCTAATCGTCCGGTATCACGGCAGGCGAGGCTGTCAATTACTATGAGGCAGTCCGGTTTTACGCCGTTTACGATATATTTCAACTGCTCGGCACTTTCAAACCCCGTCTGTGCCATTACACCGGGAGTGATTACATAAACCTCACGCAGTCCCAGCTCGTCGAATTCGCTGTGTCCGGTGAAGTGTGCGGTTGCAAGAACTCTCCCTGCTGCACGAGCACCCAACGAGTCGGGGGTGATGTTCTCGTTGCCCAATCCCACCACAAGCGTTTTCAGGGTTTGCTTAACCGGCAGATAACGTGATATAATTTTCGATAATGCAGAAATTTCACTATCGGAATCGAGTTCGTCACAGAATAAGGTGTCATAATTTCCGCCGGGTTTTACGCCCATTTCGTGAGCTAAATCGGTTCTTTGCATAAAATTTTCCTTTTTTTATAAAAAACTATTGCATTTCATAAAGAAGTGTGCTACAATGTATCGTGTTATATTCAATAGTAAATATTCATACTCATTTCATTATTCATTATTAACTATTAATTATTAATTATATTTCGGGGAGGTGAAATTTTGCCTAACATTAAATCAGCCAAGAAAAGGGTTCTTGTTGCAAAGGCACGCAACGAGCGGAACAAGGCTCGCAAATCCCAGCTTAGAACAAGACTTAAGAAAGCCGGAGCAGACGATGCAAGTGCCGAAACCATAAGAGCGGCAGTTGTCGGTGTTGATAAGGCGGCGGCTAAGGGGCTTATCCACAAGAACAAGGCGGCACGTTTGAAATCGCAATTAGCGAAGAAACAAAACAGTGCTTCCGCAAATGCGTAACGTAACTGTAGGGGACGAAGGAGTTCGGGGCGAACTCTTACCTACTATCGTCCCGAAATTCAATACAATACCATTTTACGGGCTGATGTGGGCATCAGCCCCTACATTTTTGGGTTAATATTTTAAGGTAATGATATGTCAAAATTATTCGGACTGCTTTTTAAAAAAGCACATGTGTGGTTGGTTATAATAGTTTTAATTGTCGGGCAGGCGTTCTGCGAGTTAGAGCTTCCGGGGTATACTGCTGACATTGTTAATGTCGGGATTCAACAATCCGGCATAACTTCCCCTATTCCCGAAAAAATCGCCCAAAGCGAAATGGAGAAACTGCTTATAATCGTGAGCGACAGGTGGTATGAGGAGGAAATCTTAGAATGCTACAGTTTAGTCGATGGTGTGTATGTTTTAACCGAGTACGGTGACATTCTTGAGGAGCTGCTTTTGCCGCTTGCAATCGTGTATTTCACTGATAATATGACCGAGGAAATGTTCACGGGGCTTGAACAGGGTGTTGACATGTCGGAACTGCTGTCCGGTTTAATAACTGAGGAGCATGTCGAAAATGTCCGTAGAATGATACGTGTCGGTGAAATCGACTATCGTGACCCGTTCGTAATCCTGATATTGCAATTCGTGAAAACGCAGATAAAAGACCTTGACCCTGCCATAATATACCAATCGGCATTATTACAGGCACGGCAGGAGCATATCAATGCCGGCGTTGACGTGGATAAAATGCAGATGGAGTATATATATTCGGCAGGCGGACAAATGATTATGTATGCGATGTTTTCTATGTTTGCGGCGGTTTTGACTACGTTTCTTGCGGCAAGGGCGGCGGCGTTCTTCTCGAGAGAAGCAAGGCGGAAAACATTAGAAAAGATTCTGAAATTCTCGAACAGGGAGTTCGATGATTTCTCTGTAGCGTCGCTGATAACCCGCTGTACCAACGATGTTCAGCAGGTTCAGATGATATTAGCATTCGGCTCACGTATGCTAATCTATGCCCCGATTATGGGATTGGGTGCGTTTTTTAAGGTAATGCGGCAGGACGGTTCGGACATGGGGTGGGTAATCGGGTTGGCGGTGGGGGCTATTCTCATTTTAGTAGTCACGCTGTTTATCGTAGCAATGCCCAAGTTTAATAAAATCCAGAAGCTCATAGACAGGCTTAATCTTATTTCCCGGGAAATTCTCACCGGGTTGCCTGTTATACGGGCTTTTTCCCGTGAGGAAGCCGAGAAACAACGGTTCGACATTGCGAATATGGATTTGACCAAGGTTAATATATTTATTAACCGTGCGATGGCGACTATGTTCCCGACTATGATGTTCATAATGAACGGTGTATGTGTTCTTATAATATGGATAGGTGCGGGGCAGATTAACGAAGCGGCTATGCGGGTAGGGGATTTGATGGCGTTTATTAACTATACAATGCAGATTATTATGGCTTTTCTAATGCTGTCAATGCTTTCGGTGTTTTTACCCCGTGCTATTATCTCGTATCGCAGAATTGCCCAAGTCCTTGATAAAACTATAACCGTCAATAATCCTCAAAAACCAATTGCAATCGGTGATTCTCACGGCTCAGTGGAGTTCAAAAACGTGTCGTTCCGTTATCACAACGCCGAGGAGAACGCATTAAACAACATCAGCTTTGTTTCAAAAGCAGGAGAGACCACCGCCATAATCGGCTCGACCGGTTCGGGGAAAACTACCCTGATTAATCTTATACCTCGTTTTTTCGATGTGAGTGAGGGTGAGGTTCTTGTAAACGGCGTAAACGTCATGAATGTGAGAATGGAGGACTTGCGGGACAGGATTGGTTATGTTTCGCAGAAAGCAGTCCTGTTTTCGGGGAGTATTCGAGAGAATATTCTTTATGCTTTTGATGAAGCAGGGGACGATGCCCACATCATCCCATCGAAAATATCACAGGCAGAAGAATTCATCTTAGAAAAAGAAAACGGCTATGACGAGGAAATATCACAAGGCGGGACTAACATTTCCGGCGGGCAGAAGCAGCGGCTTTCCATAGCCCGTGCCATTGCCAAAAATCCGGATATATATATATTCGATGACAGTTTTTCCGCACTTGATTATAAAACCGATTCGGCACTGCGGAAGGCGTTAGCCGATTCTGTGAAAGACAAGATTGTGTTAATCGTGGCTCAACGAATAAGCACAATTATGCGGGCAGACAGGATAATTGTGCTTGACGAGGGTGAGATTGTCGGTGTGGGGACACATTCGGATTTACTCGAAGCCTGCGAACCGTATCGGCAGATTGCCTATTCCCAGTTATCCCGTGAGGAGTTAGAGGGAGGTGCTGCATAATGGCAAGACCGCCGATTAAAAGAAACAATCAGTTACCGCAGGTTACGGAAAAAGCGAGGGATTTCAAAAAAACGCTCAAGACCTTGATGAAATACCTCATGGCGTATAAATTCTCGCTGATTATAATTATCACATTCGCAATAGGAAGCACAATTTTCGCTATAGTAGGGCCTAAGATTTTAGGTAACGCCACCACTGAATTATTCAACGGGTTAATGAATAAGTATGCGGGCGGTGACGGTATAGATTTCGAGAAAGTCGGCGGTATCCTCCTTACAGTGTTGGCTTTGTATATAGTCAGTGCGATTTTCAATTATGTGCAGGGCTGGCTTATGACGGGAGTTGCACAAAAGCTGACCTATAGGCTCAGAAAAGAAATAAGTGAGAAAATCCATAAAATGCCCTTCGGTTATTTCGATGCCAAGAACCACGGGGAAACACTTTCCATAATTACAAATGACGTAGACACCCTTTCGCAAAGCCTAAACCAAAGCTTGACGCAGATAATTACCTCGGTTGTTATGTTGGTGGGAATTCTCGTGATGATGTTCTCGATTGACTGGATGATGACACTTATTTCACTTGTGATTATCCCGATTTCATTAGTTCTGATTGCGTTGACCGTTAAGTTTTCGCAGAAGCATTTCCAAAACCAGCAGGAGTATTTAGGGCATGTGAACGGGCAGATTGAAGAAGTCCTCGGGGCACAGAATATCGTTCGTGCGTTTAACGCTGAACAAAGGGTGATGAAAAAGTTCGACAGGGACAATAATATGCTTTACCGTTCGGCGTGGAAGTCGCAGGCGTTTTCGGGGCTGATGATGCCGATTATGTTATTCGTGGGGAATTTAGGTTATGTGGCAGTGGCGATAATCGGGGGATATTTCGTCATACAAGGCAGGATATTCGTGGGGGATATACAGGCGTTTATCCAGTATATAAGGCAGTTCACTCAACCATTGGCACAAATTGCACAGGTAAGCAGCATGGTTCAGTCAACCGTTGCCGCCGCAGAACGTGTTTTTGAATTATTAGAAATGGACGAGGAAACCAACACCGTAGAAAATCCCGTTAATACAGAGAATATCACAGGTTCTGTTGAATTTCGTAATGTGCGTTTCGGTTATTCCGAGGACAAGATAATTATCAATGATTTTTCCGCAACGGTTAATTCCGGGCAGAAAATCGCAATTGTCGGGCCTACCGGTGCAGGGAAAACCACAATCATTAAATTATTAATGCGGTTTTACGATGTAAACAGCGGTGCAATATTAGTGGACGGGGTTGACCTGCGGGATTATAACAAGAGTGAGATTCGCAAAGCATTTGCAATGGTGCTGCAGGATACCTGGCTGTTCAACGGGTCAATAATGGATAATATTCTGTATGGTAAAACTACTGCTACGAAAGAAGAGGCGATTGCCGCCTCTAAAGCGGCACACGCACATCATTTTATTAAAACGCTCCCCGGCGGGTATGACATGGAGTTAAACGAAGAATTGACCAATGTTTCACAAGGGCAAAAGCAATTGTTGACCATTGCCCGTGCAATTCTTGCTGACCCGAAAATTCTCATTCTCGATGAAGCTACCAGTTCGGTGGATACGAGGACGGAGGAGAGGATTCAAAAGGCGATGGATACGCTTATGCAGGGGCGGACGAGTTTTATAATTGCACACAGGTTGTCCACCATTCGCAATGCGGATTTAATCCTTGTTATGGACAACGGCGACATAGTAGAGCAGGGGGGTCACGAGGAGCTGTTAAGTAAGGGTGGATTTTATGCTGGGTTGTATAACAGTCAGTTTGAAAGTGTGGGGTAATTTTGATGTATAAATATTGACAACCCCGATAATTTAGTTTATAATAAGTTCATTAAAATATTAATTAAGGAGAAGTCTTATGAAAAAGTTTATTTGTTCAATCTGCGGTTTTGTTCACGAGGGAGACTCTGCTCCCGAAAATTGCCCGCAATGTAATGCACCTGCTTCAAAGTTCAACGAGCAGTCCGGTGAGGGCTTAGCTTATGCTGATGAACACAGAATAGGCGTGGCAAAAGATGTCGACCCCGAAATTATCGAGGGATTACGCCAGAATTTCATGGGTGAGTGTACCGAGGTGGGAATGTACTTAGCTATGAGCCGTCAAGCGGACAGGGAGGGTTTCCCCGAGGTTGCTGAGGCTTATAAAAGAATAGCTTTTGAGGAAGCGGAACACGCCGCTAAGTTTGCAGAATTACTCGGTGAGGTTGTGGACGTTTCTACTAAGAAAAATCTCGAAATGAGAGTTCTTGCTGAGCATGGTGCTACCCAAGGGAAAAAAGACCTTGCAGTCAAGGCGAAGCAGTTAAACCTTGACGCAATTCACGATACAGTTCATGAAATGTGTAAAGATGAAGCCCGTCACGGAATGGCGTTTGCGGGATTATTGAAGAGATATTTCTAAGGAGTTAATATGCACTGTATAAAAAAAATCACAGACGATTTAACTTGGGTCGGTGCTAATGACAGACGTTTAGCTATGTTTGAGGGGGTGTATTCAGTCCCGAACGGCGTGTCGTATAACTCGTATCTGTTGAAAGACACTCAAACAGTATTATTCGATACTGTTGATAAAGCGGTACAGCAGAGATTTTTCGAGAACCTCACATACGCATTGGACGGCAGAAACCTCGACTACATCATCGTTCAGCATATGGAGCCTGACCATTCCGCCGCACTTGGCGAATTGCTGACTAAGTACTCTAACGTGAAACTCGTCTGCAACGCAAAGACATTAGCGTTCATTAAGCAATTTCACGAATTTAGTTTCGACTTAGACTCAAGAGTTCAGATTGTCGGTGAGGGTGATACTCTGTGTACCGGGCGGCACACTCTGCATTTCGTGAACGCACCTATGGTTCACTGGCCCGAGGTAATGGTGACATACGATTCTGCTGATAAAATCCTGTTTTCCGCAGATGCGTTCGGGTGTTTCGGTGCGTTAAACGGTGCGATTTTCGCTGATGAGGTGGACTTTGCAAGGGATTATATGGACGAGGCAAGGCGTTATTACACCAACATTGTCGGGAAATACGGGGGGCAAGTGTCAGCTTTGTTGAACAAAGCCTCTGCGTTGGAAATAAACATGATTTGCCCGCTTCACGGGTTTGTTTGGCGTAAGAATTTACCGCAAATTATATCGAAATATTCACAGTGGAGCAGTTATGAACCCGAAGAATACGGTGTTATGATTGCGTATGCTTCGGTGTATGGAAATACCGAAAATGTAGCTGAAATTCTATCCGGTAAGTTACGAGAAAATGGGATTAAAACCGTTATGTTCGATGTTTCGGTAACTCCTGCATCGGAAATCGTGTCGGCTGCGTTTAAGTTCAGTCATTTTGTTTTAGCAAGCACAACCTACAACGCAGGGATATTCGTGTCTATGGAGGCGTTTCTGCACGACTTAATTTCACATAATATTCAAAACCGTACAGTTGCTATAATCGAGAACGGCTCGTGGGCGGCAACAAGTGGTGGGCTAATCCGTGAGAAGTTAGAAAAGTGCAAAAACATAAACATTCTCAATGGCACAATCAGCATTAAGTCAAGCCTTAAATCGTCACAGCTTTCCGAAATGCAGTCAATGGCAGAGGCGATTATAGACACTTTGCCGAAAGCGGCTGATTCGCAACCGAACGCTATGTTTAAGATTCCGTGCGGTTTGTTTTTGCTGACTACCAAAGACTCGGATAAGGACAACGGCTGTATTATTAATACCGTTATGCAGATTACGGATAATCCGAAAAGAATTGCAATTGCGGTGAATAAGGCGAATTACACCCATAAAACAATTACTCAAACAGGTGAGTTTAATGCTTGTGTTCTGACTCAAAGTACGCCGTACAGTATTTTTGAGCATTTCGGTTTCCAAAGCGGAAGTGACGTTGAAAAATTCAAATTCGCTGAATATGATTCTGACGCACGAACAGCGAATAACATTCGATATTTACCGAAATTCGTAAATGCTGTTATTTCAGCAAAAGTGGTTGAAACACAAGACTACGGCAGTCATTCATTGTTCACGGCAGAAGTTACCGAAACACTTGTGTTATCAGACGAAGGCGGCGTTACCTATCAATATTATTTCGACAACATTAAACCCAAGCCGCAATTGCCGCAAAGCGATAATAAAAGCAAGAGTGGGTTCGTTTGCAAAATATGCAGATATGTGTATGAGGGTGACACCTTGCCCGATGATTTTATCTGCCCTTTGTGTAAGCATGGTGCGGTTGATTTTGAGCCGATGTAATTTAAAGTAAATTAAATTTAGACAGGAGGAAATTAAAATGAAGTATGTATGTGATGTATGCGGATATGTATACGATGAAGCCGCCGAAGGAACTGCGTGGGAAGAACTCGCTGATGATTATGCGTGTCCGCTTTGCAGTGTTGGAAAAGACCAATTCTCGAAAGAATAAAATAAAGTAAACAGGAGGACAAGCTCATGAAATTAAGCCCGTATATTTCATTCAACGGTAACTGTTCTGAAGCAGTTATGTTTTACGAGAAAGCGTTTAATGCAAAAGCGGAAATTATGCGGTATGGTGATGCACCGCCGAGCGGCGGTTATCAAGCTCCGGCAGGTACTGAGAATTTCGTAATGCACGCACAGTTCGATATTCAAGAGGGCGTGACGGTTATGCTCTGCGACTACCCGCCGAATGAGTCAGTTAATGTCGGTACGAATATTGCCTTGATGGCTGAGTTTGACAGTGTTGACTCGGCAACATCGGCGTTCAACGCACTTAAAGAGGGTGGTGCAGTCATTATGGAGCTTCAAGAGACCTTCTGGAGTAAATTATTCGGCTCACTGACAGACAAATTCGGAATAATCTGGAATATCTCAATCGGGTGTCCTGAAGAATGATAAAACGTGAAATCGGAAACACCGGCAAGAGTGCGAGTATTATCGGGTTCGGCTTAGAACACTTAGACAGGAAACCCTACGAACAGGTCAAGTCTACAATTGACGCTGCACTTGATTGCGGGATTAATATTTTTGATATTTTTATGCCGGGGGCGGAAATCCGTGAGAATATCGCAAAGGGCTTGGGTTCACGCCGAAAGGATATTCTTATTCAAGGGCATATCTGCTCGTCCGATATTAACCAACAGTATGACATTAGTCGTGACCTGCCCACGGTAAAACGCTATTTCGAGGAACACCTGCGTTTGTGCGGCGGGTACATTGACTTTGGTATGCTGTTTTTCATTGATAGTGAAGACGATTATAAAAATGTGTTTGAAACTGAAATCGCCGATTATGCTTTAAAGCTAAAGCAAAACGGCGACATAGGGAATATCGGGTTCAGCTCGCATAACCCGTTGACCGCAATTAAAGCAATCAATACGGGACTGCCTGAGCTTATGATGTTCAGTATTAACCCTGCGTTTGATATTATTCCCGCTGACGAGAGTATTTTTACTCATCTTGACAATGGGTTTAATACCGACAGCTTCAACGGAATTGACCCGAAGCGTGCAGAGCTGTACAAATTATGCGAACAAAAAGGCATTGGTATCACTGTTATGAAATCGCTGGGTGCGGGAAAGTTAATCTCACCCGAGCATACGCCGTTCAGTAAACCCATGACTGTTGCACAATGTATTCATTATGCACTTTCAAGACCTGCTGTGGCAAGTGTTCTTCTCGGCAGTAAAACCCCTGAGGAAATATATGATTGTGTGAAGTATCTCGAAATGAGCGACGGTGAGCGGGATTACAGCGAGGTACTCAGCGGTGCGAGGGGCATGAAAGGCGTCTGCGTGTATTGTAATCACTGCCAGCCTTGCCCTATTGGGATTGATATTGCCGCTGTAACCAAGTATCTTGATATTGCTTTATTAGATACGGGAAATATTCCGCCCTCGGTTATTTCGCATTATAAAAGCCTTGAGCATAAGGGCGGCGAATGTATAGCTTGCGGGTTTTGTGAGAATAGGTGTCCGTTCGGTGTTTCTGTGATAGATAATATGAAACAGGCAGAAAAGTTATTAAGTTTTAATCATCAATAATATCGTTATTCAAATAATCCGAGAAAAAGCTGTTACCGTTACGTTTATCAAACTTTTTACCGATTGCTTTCGCTGTTTCGTAATACTGCCGGCTTAACTCCGGGTCGGTTTCTTTAAACAACCGATACGATACCGCCCCCCAGAAAAACCTCAACGCAGGGTTCTTGCAGTCCGCATAGTTGGGGTTGAACTTTTTCCACAGCTCATACGCTCGTGGGTTGTCCGTAACACGGAAAATATCAATAGCGAGCGTGAAGTATTCATAAAAGAAAAATGAACTGCCGTCTGTGATATACGGCAGCATTTTGTCTGCGAATTTAGCTGCTTCCTTGTATTCACCTCGGTTTAAATGATATTCTGCAAAATAGCCGTAGGTTTTACCCGGGATTTCCGCCTGCGGCTCTTTCTCCCCCTCACGGAATACGAATTCTGCATATTTCCGTGCGATTTCTATATTACCGGAGATTAACTCAAACTTGACTGATTCATGTAAATGGTAAAGTGTCATGCCGTTGTAAGTAATTTCACGGAACATTCGCATAATTTCGGGGATTTTATGAGCATTTCCGTGCCGCATGCTCTCCATTAAAATTAACAGATACATATGCGGGCTTTTGCCGAACTGCATTGCTCGTTTAAGATAATCCTTGAAATAATTGTCCATAGCCTCCGCTGAGACTTGATAGAAATAGATTGCATCCTGTAAAACCCATTCATACGCACCGAGCATCATGTAGGCAAATTTATACCCACGCTCCTCCATTGCATCGAACCTTGTGAGCAGTTCGGGAAACATCAGAATAGAGTCGTAGTGGTCTGCACCAAAGGTAGACTCCTGCACATATTCGTACCGAAATAAAAACGAGTGGTCTTGGTCTTTAGCTCTGTCAGCTTCTTCAATCGCTCGTTTAATCCCCATTAGTCGGGGCTTCCCCTCTTCAAGGTTCTCGAATTCTTCGAGCAACTCCTGCGGATTGTATTCTTGCATGGCTTAAAAATCCTCCATGAGCTTTATTATTCCGTCATTGAGCAACTCTAAATCGTCCCCCGACACAGGAAAATGCCCGGTCAATAGTGCTTGAACATACAGAATTTGCACCATAGTTGCGATTTTGTCCTCGTCGTGTGTGTTTATGATTTTCTGAACGAGCGTGTTGTTGGCGTTAAAATAGAGTGTTGAATGGGAATCATCCTTGTCAAGCTCTTCCTCAAAAGCGTCAAACATACTCGAAAAAATATTATCGGATTCTGTCCTCATACGGCGAATATCACGGAAAAGCTCCGCACTTTCACTCACTAAATAAAACACGGGTAACGACTCGGGTTCAAAGCTTTTGAGTCCTGCTGCACAGCCGAATTCTTCAAGCACTTCATCGGCGATTTCTAAAAGAAAAGCAGCACGCTCCTGTTCTGACCTGCTCACATCGTCAAGGAAATCCTCCGGTTCAATATTCTCGATATGCTTAATCGAAACGTCATCATTAAGTTCCGAGAGGATTTTAAGAAGCTTCGCATCGTAAGTATAACCGGCATTTACAAGCAGTTTCATCTGAGAGGCAAAAACAGGTGCAAGCTGACGGTATTTATTAATATTGTCGGTGTAAAAAAGATTGCCGTCATACTGCGTTAATTCGTCACCGTTCATTATACCGAAAATGGTCTGGAATTCCAAGTGCGGTATAAACGTCTTGAACAGTTCCTCGTCCTCGACGGCGATTGATTTAATCGCAAGACTGTGTATTGAAATTATTCTCGCTAAAAGGGCACTGTTGTTTTCGGAAATATCAAGAAGATAATCGGATATGCACTCAGCTATTTTTGTGCGGGCTTCCTTTAAGTTTTCGTCTTCATAGAAATTCTCACGGGAGGCGGTTGGACGCAGAATGGAACTGTTCAGAAAGCATTTTATGAAAAACGCCCACTTAGGCAGAATTCGCCCGCCGTCTTCGGTCAAAAGCATATTTTTCAAGTATATTCTGTGCTTATGCTCTGCGTTTGCGGCTACGGGATAAGGCAATATATAAGCCACACCGCTGAATAATCCGCTCCCCGATTCTAATGGTATGCAGTCGATAAATTCTTCCCCGAATATAGTTTTTCCCAGTTCCATGAGGTTGGAATTTGAATGTAATCTGTTAATTATAATCTCGGTTGAATTATCGGATAATATTACAGGGAATGGCAGCGGCAGTCCGTAATAACGGACTAAGCTTATTATTTCATCATTGTGGAAATATAGTTTGGAATCGGCTTTCGCATTGATTATAACCTCCGTACCGAGGTTTATGTTATCCGCATTAACGCTTTTTATTTCATAAGTGCCGTCGGGTTTCCCTCGCCATTCGTGAGCCGTTTCGGGAGTTTTTACACTGCGGGTACGAATTGTAATTTCATCAGTCACCATAAAACAGGACAGTAATCCGATTCCGAATCTGCCGATATAGTCCTCGTAAATCTGCCCGTTGTCCAAGTCCCGTTTTGACGACTGCCCGATTACCGCTAAGAAGCCGTGAATTTCTTCCTCTGTCAGCCCTGTTCCGTTGTCGCAAAACCGTATTGTTTTATTTTCAATGACGTGAATTGTAATTCTGCCGTCTTTGAATTGCGGGTTTTCCTTTTGCCTTGCACTAATCGCGTCAGTACCGTTCTGGAGCAATTCCCTAATAAACACCTTAGGACTGCTGTACAGGTGATTTGAAAGTATGTCTATCATGCCGCCTAAATTGACTTTGAAGTTGTATTCCATTTAATTTGTCCTTTATAATATTACTTGATTTAATATTATCATAAAACGTCATAAATGTCAATTTAGGTAGTTTTTATAGCCAAAATAACTTTTAGGAAATCTTTAGAGTATTTTTGTTTACTTTAGTTGGAAAACAATGTATAATACAATAAAGTTTTCAAAAGGGGGAGGATTTCATGGCTGTAACGATTGGGTTGTTATCGAAAGAGGGGTTGACACATTTTGCACAGATGTGCCCGGATACGATTATGTCTGAGCTGAAAAGTGATATGATGTTCGCTTTCGGTGTGTTTTATGACGAGCAGCCGGCGGGTTTTGCCGCTGTCGGCGGTTTGGGTGATGAGCTTTATATTCATCATATGTTTGTTGAAACTGCGTTCCGCCGTTTAGGGATAGGCAGTATGTTAATTGATGAGGTTATGAATTTCTGCTATGAATCTCATCTTTTTAAAACAGTGCGATGTTTATTAAACCCGCCGCAATTCGGTGATATACACCTTGATTCGGTTTGTGTGTTTTTGAAAAATCGCAGATTTACCCTTAGTGAAGCGGTGCAGCGTGTTTATTCGGTCACTCTCGGTGAATTTGGTGATAACGATTATTTGGGTAAGTGGACTAAGCAGGAAAATTCAAACGCTGTGTCACATTTTCAATCCTTTAATGATACGCCCAAGCATTTGTTAAGTGGCTTGATGACAACTGTAGAAGAACAGACGGGTTATATTAAGTTTTCGGAAGATTCAATTTATAATAATCACAGTTTTGCTGCAATCGGTGACAGCGAAATTGACGGCACGGCGATAGTTGAGAATATAAACGGCGTGCTTGAGCTTTCTTGCGTTTTTTGTAAAACTCCCGCTAAGGCGGCGGCTGTTATCCCGCATATACTGCGGTCTGTGTATGATTCTTTAAAGGAAGAGTTTTCGCCGGATACAGTTCTAAGGATAAAAACAGTAACGGAAGCATCGGTGAAATTAATCGAGCGGCTTTGCCCCAATGTGCCATATGCCGCACAGGTTGATGCGGAGGCAGATGTTGTTGAATATATTATCGGTCAGCGGGTTCAGGCGAAAGTACAAAACCTAATGCTGCAAGTTCAGGAGGTGTGAGCGTATGTATGAAATGAAGGACTTCAGCCAAAAAATAAAAGAAACCGAGACTCTTATACAAACTCAAGCACAGCAGGAAATGACGTTTGAACAAACGCTGCAGCCGGAGACTTTCTCGGTTATTATGGAAACTGATACGCAGATTAAAAAGGAAACAGAAGATTTTAGGCGTGAGTCTAAATCTGATGAGGGGTATAAGTCACGTCAATTACGGGAAAAACGTGAGAGGTATCGTGACTCCAAGGCATTCGATGCACAGAAGCGACAGGAACGAGAGCTGCTCAGCAAAAGTAAAATCAAGGACGATGGTTGGTTTTTGTCCACCCAGCGGGTGAAAGAGCGTTTATACTCCGGATTAGAGCAGAAAATATTAGAAAAGCGTGACGAGAATAAAGAAGATAATGCCGATAATTTCAAGAAAAAATATTCCCAATATAACTGGATAGGTATTGACTGGGGCAGCTCAAATATGGAAGAGCAGCTGTTCGCCTGCCAAAAGATTGAAGCCTTCAGAGATTCTTTAGTCTCAAGGGGTGCTGAATTAGATGCCGAGCCGATTAAAAAAGAGCTTTTTGAGAATATGCTCAAGCGTATGGTTCAATGCGGTAAAGCCCTCTCTTTAAGCTGCCGTGAAAATGACACGGTAATCGGTATGCTTAATAAAGAAAACGCCGGCATGGAGATATATAAGGAAAAGTTAAAAGAGCAGGATTTAGTCATAAAAACAATCAAGCGAGAAATGGAAACGATTGAGCGGACAGGTAAAAAATATTTTGAGCAGAATGAAATGTTCACAAAGGAGGAGGGGAAATATCTCGGCTTGAGCGAAATCTCCAAGAAAAGCGAAAAAACAAAGCTCCCTAAGGTGTTCACCGATAGAAATGATGCTGATGATTATTATCTCCCTCAGCTTAAAGAACTGTGGAATAAAGAATTCAAACCCGATGAGAAAGTAGCGGCAAATTATTACACCCTTGATTCTGGTTCTTTGAATATGCGTCTTCGCGGGTTTAATAAGGGGTGGGGTAAGGATAGGTACATGGGGGTCGATAATCTTCCTCCTGACGAAATCAATGACGGGTACATATACCACCTTAAAAAAGCAATTGATAAATCAATTTTGAAAGAAGATGTAAAGCTATTCCGTGCGTCAAGTTATCACGGGCTTGCGGGGCTTCTCGGAATTCCGGTTGAAAAATTCAGCGAATTAACCGGTGACCAGCTTGACTCTTTCTGCTCCGGGAAGATTTTTAAAGACCCTGCTTTTTTCAGCACCGGTGCAGCACAGGGTACAGGACTTGTCGGTGATGTGCAGTATCAAATCCATGCTACTGCAGGGACAAAAGGGTTATATTGTGAGCCGTTCAGTGAATATGGCGAAAATGAATCTAAGAATCAGTGGGACGGCAAAACAATAACAAAAGACCGGAACACCGGCAAAAATAAACTCGGCAGGGAACTGGAGATTCTTCTTCAGGCAGGCACTAATTTTCTTGTTGAAAAAATTGAGATGACAGAAGAACCGCACAAACAGTCAAAAGGCGGAATACTAAAGAAGTACGTTGTACACTTAAAAACAATACCCGCACAGGTGAATAAGGGTTTGGAAGAAGTTAAAGAAACCGAAGAAATAAAAGAAATAAAAGAAGAAATAGTTGAAGAAATCAAAGAGGAAGTAGTTGAAGAAATTAAAGAAGAAGTAGTTGAAGAAATTGAAGAAATCGAAGAAATCGAGGAAATTGAAGAAATCGAAGAAATCGAGGAAATTGAAGAAATCGAAGAAATCGAAGAAATTGAAGAGATAGAAGAGATTGAAACGAAAGTGGTGCAGAAATCGTCGAGCGATTCAAAACAAGAAGCGTATGAAAAAATAGAAGAGGAAGTGCTTAATCAGATTCTCGAGGAGCGGAAAAAAAGCAACACAAAGGATTACCAAAAAGCCATTGATGCGGATAATGTTTACCGTTCTAAAACCGAAAAATGGTGGAGCGAGATTACCCATGAGCAAAGAGATACGTTCCATTATTACACGGGACAATCGGCAACATCAATCAATATGTTTTTACGCGGAGTGATGTCTGAGCATGATATGGAAAGAAACCGTGAATATATCGAGAAACGGGTTAAGGAGATGGAAGCCGCACTTAATAAGTCTGTGATTGAAGAGGATATTTTATTGCTACGAGGTTCGGACAGCAGAAGTCTTGCAAAATTAATGGGCATAGAAGAAAAAAACATTACTCCCCAAATGATTGGAAAGCTTCGTCAAGGGCATGTAGGGCAGATATTTATAGAACCAGGGTTTATGAGTACGTCGATTACGAGCGATTCTGGTTATGCTCAGCCCTACCAAGTGCATTATCACATTACGGCACAAAAAGGTACAAAGGGTGTTTATTGCGAACCGTTCAGCCAGTTGAGTGAAAATAAGCAATCGAGAAACGATGTCTGGGACGGAAAGAGCACCACGCTTAATACTGAAGGTAAGATTAAGTTAGGTACAGAAGTGGAAATGCTTTTGCAAAAAGATACTAAGTTTCTTTTTGAAAATATTGTTTATGACCCAAAAAGCGGGAAAATTAATGTATATCTTAAAACAATAGTTTAATTATAGGAGGAAAAATAAAATGATTCAAAGAGATGATGGATTCGGATACGGTATAATTCGGTGTGACGTGGAAAAAGTCCCCTGCCGAACCTGTAAAAACGCACTTAAGGGAGGTATTGGCAAGGCGACCTGTCTTGCTTATCCCGACGTTATGGAAAATCGCAAGCCTGATGAGGTTTATTTCGAGAATAAATCTTGTGAGCATTTTAAACAGGGAGAGGATTTATTGCCGTTCGAGATAGTCCTTTAAAGAGAATTACCCCACCCCTCACTTTTGTCAATACAACAGTAAACCAAACGCCGAAAAAGTCAAACATTTCTACTGACTTTTTCGGCGTGTTTTGTATTGATAATGTATCGGTTTGTACTTGTTTTACATGGTTTACATTTTGCCGTTTACATTAAACAGTATTCGAGATGGCAGTCAACGGGTTCTTCTTCAAAAAGCTTTTGATTAAGCTCCGTTGTTTCAACACAACCAACGGACTTATAAAATGCCTGTGTTTCTTCTGCCGAATGTGCGGAAATGTAGAGTTTTTTCGCACCTAACTCCTTTGCGTAACCGCAAATCTCGTGAAATAACGCCTTGCCAATTCCGTTTCCGCGAAATTCATAAGACACATGGAGCATTTCTAATTGGATATACTCGTCATTAGAGCCGAATAAGTGGTTTAACACACTTGAAAAACCAATAAGTGTGTTGTCAACAAATGCACCGATTACAACACCGCCTTGTTGAATACAACGTAGCAATCCGACTACTCTTTCTGCCTTTTGCTCATCATTCCATTGGTTTGTAAATGCGATGTCTTTGAGCAACCATTCGCCGTTTTCTTTCCTCCAACAACGCTTGACTTCTTGATAGCGATTAAAGTCGGAAAAAATTTCGGAAGTACAGTCCTTTGATTGCAATTTTTTTATTACAGTGATTGTGTTCAAAGTAATACCTCTTTTCATTATTTATTTTTGTGGTGTAAAATTTATTCATCATCACAATCACTCCTTTTCAAAATATAATATCAATGTTAAACGCAAGTTTGACTTGCGGATTTTGCTTATTTTGTAAAATTGACTTTATAACTTTTTTGAGTAATATAATAACAATCCTTCTTCCTCAATATCGGAAATTTTAGATTCGATAAGTGTATCATATCCCCAATGCAAATATATACTATGGTTTCTTATTTCCTTTTCTTCCACGCCAATTACAAGACTTGTATGCCCGTTGTCTTTTGCATACTGTTCCATTACTTTTACAAGTTTAGATATATGCCCCTTACCCTCGTATTGTTTATCTATTCTCAGTGCATTTACTTCGGTATATTGAGGCGAAAATATTAAAGTTCCCTCGCCGATTGGTTCATCACCACATAAAACTACAAATGTTTTACATTTTCCGTTTTTGTTATCCTCAATAGATTGTGCTTTCCAATCAACCCAACGATTATCGCCTATGTTGTCGGCGATATTTTTATTCCACCTCAGTTCAAGGTCTGTTGTTGTGGCTTCTTTATATTTATAATCTGAATTTCCCATGATAAACTCCTGCACATTATATTAATACTCTACCTCTATCATACCACAAACAAACCCGCTTGTCAAGCGGGTTTCGACATATTTCGCAAAGAGGGGCAAGCAGTGCCGCAAAGCAGAATTACCATGCGTCAATACAACAGTACAACATACGCCGAAAAAGTCAATTGAAATGTTTAACTTTTTCGGCGGGTTTGTACTGATAATGTAAGGTTTTTCGCCTACTTATCCCCCTCTAAGAAATAGAAAGTAATACGACTTTCGGAATTTGTTATACACTAAGAATGCTTTTGCCAGTAGAGCCATTTTTGTTGGTCGTTTTCAATTGTTGTCATAACTTTCATATCTAAAAGTAAGATTGATAAGGACGATGCAACAGCTTCAAAAGAGTGTCCTGTTTCATCAACAAGTTCCCTTAACGACATTACCTTTCCCTTGTTATCCTTTAAGTGTTTTAAGACATCATATTTCACATACTCATCACCCATTAAAAACGGTCTTTTTTCTCTTTCATAAACTTTTTTCAATTCGTTCTGAATAGTTATGAGCTCTTTTTCCAAATTAGGGTTGTCTTCTCTCAATTTGCTAATTTTTTGTCCTATTTTTTGTAAAGCCATAAAATTTTGCTCATCTTCGAAATCACATGGAGCATCTAAAACCCTACGATTTAAATTAAGCGTAAGAAAGAAAGAAATAACTAATATAGTTGGAAATAAAATTACATACCAAATAAATATGTTTTGTAGTTCTTCATTCACATGAGGTAACACTACCGTTCCTGCTACTTGTGCTATACCTGCGAATAATCCTATTATGGTTAGAGGATTTGAAATTTTTTTCATTATGTTTTGATAACCTTTCATGTTATTTAGTTACCTCTCTATCATACCACAAACAAACCTGCTTGTCAAGCGGGTTTCGACATATTTCGCAAAGAGGGGTAAGCATTGCCGCCTCGCAGAATTATACCATGCGTCAGTACAACAGTAACCCCACCACCAACCCGCTTAACACGCAGATTAGTACATCGCCGGTCAACGCCGACGGAAGCGTGTGGCGGGTTTTCTTAATCTTTGTTGCGGCGAAGTATACAGCGATTACATAAAACGTCGTTTCACTGCTGCCTAACATTACGCTTGCCACTCTTCCCGCAAAGCTGTCGGGACCTACATCACCGAGAATTCCCTCGTAAACGGCGGTTGCACCGCTCCCCGAAAACGGGCGAAGTATTGCTAAGGGTATGGCTTCTTTAGGGAAGCCGATGAGGTCGGTTACGGGTGACAGCAGTGTGCTTATTAATGCAGTTCCTCCCGAGGCACGGAACATTCCCACCGACAGGACAAGTGTGAACAGGGCAGGGAACACCTCTGTAATTGTTTTTACGCCGTCCTTGACCCCCTCAAGGAATTCGCCGAAAACGTCCACTTTTTTGAATAATGCGAATACTAATACGAATACGAAGATTATCGGTATGGCAAAATCGGAAATGTTCATGGTTTTTTACCTCGTTTCCGAATTTTTGAAAGCAGCTTTGTCACTGTGACGGTTATGACTAATGTGATGGCGGAAACAATCCATACCGCAGGCAGGATTTCCATGGGGTCGGCAGAGTTGTTTTTTAACCGAAGAGCGGCTACTGTGGTGGGGATAATTTGTAAGCTCGCCGTGTTCATTACAACAAACAGCACCATATTATCGGAGGCGGTTTCGTCGGTGTGTTCCTCGTTTTGAAGTTCCCGCATTGCCGCAATTCCGAATGGCGTGGAGGCGTTACCTAGTCCGAGTAGATTAGCCGTGAGGTTCAAAACGATATACTGTATCGCTTTGCCGTTTGGGTCAATCCCTTTGAAAATAAGGCACAGCACGGGCTTGAACGCTTTAGCTAAGAGTTCGGTAATGCCCGCCTTTTGTGCCACCCGCATAATTCCGCTCCACAGGCAAATCACCCCTGCTAACGTAATCGCAAGGGTAACAGCGTTGCCGGCTTCCCGCAGAGCCGCTTCCGACACGTTTGCGACATCGCCCGAGAGAATTCCGAAAAGCAACGACAGGACTATTAAAATACAGAATACCCACTTCATCATAATAGTAATGTATATTATGGTGAAGCGGGTATTATTCTGCGTTAATTAAGCCGGTTTTATTTACATTTACAGCAAGGCTTTGGGCAATAGCAGTTCACGAAAGTGGGATACCCGTCGGGGTAGCGGATTTTATACTGCAGTTCCCCGTTTTTATCACGAGTTATGGTTATAATCACGCGGAACACCTTGCAATCCGTTCGCCACGGACTGCATGGATTTCTCTGTTCCGCTATTTTATAACAATACACTCCCTCCTCGGTAAAGCAAAGCGGGGGGAAGCATATCGGTGCTTTGGAACACTTACATTTCATAATAATTACCCTATCATTATTTACACGGAGCTTCGTTTGTTGCGGTTGACACGATTTTATCTCCCTCGAAAACATGGAAAGTGAACTGACCTTTTTGCAATTTCGCACCCTTTGCGATTTTGATTGCACTGAGCGGAACACATATGGATTTCGTCTTATACTCGTTGACGAATTCCGGATACTTGCCGTTTTCGTATATAACATACGGTACTAAGTTGCCCTTGCCGTCGTCAACCACTTTAATGGTGACATGGAATACGCTGTTGTCTAAAATCCAGCCCGGTTTCGGGGTTTGGTCTTCTCTGATTGTGAACTTGTATTCGCCCGGCTCGGTGAATGTTATGCAGGGGAATTCGACTAAACCCTTGCCCGGTTCGCAGTAATAATTCTTGAATATCGGGTAGCCGTCGATGTATTCAATATCCACGTCAAATCCGTGGGGGGCTTGCGGGTTTTGTGTAACTATTACTTTTACGTTAAATTCGTCAGGGTCGGTTGACCAATCCTCGTCGTCATCGTCGTCTAATGCATCTTCTGTGATTGTGTAGTAGTATTCCCCGGCGGAAAAAAGCAGGAATTCGTCGAATTCGATGTCGCCGTCTGTTATGTTCTGCCCTGTTGTGACCAAGTTTCCGTCTTTGTCATGAACGCTGAATTTAAAATAGCCGTCAGGTAAATTACAACCTAAGGCGAGCTTTGAACCCTTCAGCTTGATAATCGCTTCTGCGGGTGATGCTGGCATAATGATTTCCTCCAAAATATTATTTCCTTATGATATGCACTAAGTACCCGTTTTGCGACAAAAATCCCTGTTATTTCTAACAGGGATTTTTTATTGATTAAACTAATTATTTCACTGCGTAGAAGTCAATCAATCCTACCAATGCATCGTATTTCTTCTTAGCGTCTTTTTCCGCTCTGTCGAATAATTCATTGGCTCTTTCGGGGAACTGACGGGTAAGCTGGTTGTATCTGGTTTCGTTCATAATAAAGTCTTTGTAGCTTGCACTCGGAGCTTTACTGTCGAGAGTGAACGGCGATTTGCCTTCAGCAACCAAGCCGGGGTTAAATCTCCACAAGTGCCAGTAACCCGATTCAACCGCACTCTTCTCGATTTGAATCATGTTAGCCAAGCCGCCCTTGATTCCGTGGTCACGGCAAGGTGCGTAACAAATAACAATCGACGGGCCCGGATGTGCTTCCGCTTCTACGAATGCTTTAATACATTGGTTGTAGTCTGCACCCATAGCAACCTGTGCAACGTATACATAATCGTATTGCCTTGCAATGGCAGCCAAGTCTTTTTTCTTGTTATTCATGCCGCTTGCTGCAAATTTTGCAATTGCACCGACAGGGGTGGATTTCGATGCCTGACCGCCTGTGTTGGAATAAACCTCGGTATCGAATACTAACATATTAACGTCCTGTCCCTCTGCCAATACATGGTCAAGACCGCCGTAACCGATGTCATATGCCCAACCGTCGCCGCCGAACGCCCATACGGATTTTTTAGCAAGGAAGCTCTTGTCTTTAAGAATTTCCTTAGCCAAGTCACAACCGCAAGCTTCTAAAGCCGCAATATACGCCTTGGTTGCTGCTGCGTTTTCCGAACCGTTATCATAGGTGTCTAACCATTTTTGAGCTGTTGCTTTAGCTTCGGCTGTGCAGTTTGCAGAAGCGATAACCGCATTGGTTTTCTTGACTAATCTGTCACGCACTGCTTTTTGACCCAAGAACATACCGTAGCTGAATTCCGCAGTGTCTTCAAACAGTGAGTTTGCCCATGACGGGCCTCTGCCCTCTTTATTAACGGTGTACGGTGTTGCAGGTGCTGAGCCGCCCCAAATGGAGGAACAGCCGGTAGCGTTACCGATATACATTCTGTCACCGAATAACTGTGTCACTAACTTAGCATAGGGAGTTTCGCCACAGCCCGCACATGCACCCGAGAACTCTAATAAAGGCTGTTTGAACTGTGAACCCTTAACGGTTGTTTCCTTGAATTTCTCAAAGATTTCCGGTTTTACGGGAAGCTCGTATAAATAAGCGAATATGTTTTGATGTTGCAACTGAGTTTCCAAAGGCTTCATAACTAATGCGTTTTCTTTTGCGGGACAAACATTAACACAAACGCCGCAACCGTAACAGTCTAATACCGAGTTACCCATTGTGTATTTGAACCCGGGAAGCCCTGTAGCATCTTTCACGGTTAAGCCGGCAGGAGCAGAGGAAACTTCCGCATCGGTTAAGATATACGGACGCAGAACAGCGTGCGGGCAAACATATGCACACTGGTTACATTGAATACAGTTGTCACAAATCCACTCGGGAACGTCAACCGCAACGCCGCGTTTTTCATACGCCGCTGTACCTTGAGGCAATGTTCCGTCTGCATCTTTTGCGAATGTGGAAACAGGAAGGTCTGCACCACGGTAAGCGTTAACGGGAATCATGATGTCGTTAATAAAGTCAACGATTTCCTTGCGTTTGCCTGCCGAGTCAGCCTTAGGTAATACAAAGTCGCCGGTCGCACTCGCCCATGAAGCAGGGATTTCTACCTTTTCAAAGGATTTTGCACCTAAGTCAACCGCCGCATAGTTCATATCTACGACGTTTTGACCTTTTGCGATGAATTGACTGTGGATTTCTTCCTTCATATACTTAATCGCATCAGCCACAGGCATGATGTCCTCGTTAAGTGCGAAGAACGCCGCCTGCAGAACTGTGCTGATAAATCTGAGTCCCGCTTGACGTGCCAATTCAACACCGTTGATGATGTAGAAATTAATGTTGTTGTTGGCAATATGTGCCTTGAACTTGCCCGGGAGCTGCTTTTCAAGCTCATCTAAGCTGAACGGCCAGTTCAAAAGGAATGTACCGCCCGGGAGAATGTCCTTAACCATGTCATATTTATGAATATATGACGGGTTGTGACATGCCACGAAGTTCGCCTTTGTAATGAAGTAGGTTGATTTAACCGGAGCAGAGCCGAAACGTAAGTGAGAAATAGTAACTCCGCCCGCTTTTTTACTGTCATACGCAAAGTATGCTTGAATTTTCTTGTCGGTGTGTTTACCGATAATCTTTGTGGAGTTTTCGTTAGCCGAAACAGTACCGTCGCCGCCTATTCCCCAGAACTTGCATGACGTTGTACCCTCGGGGATTGTGTTGGGGTTTTCGTCAATCTTAAGTGATAAGTCGGTTAAGTCGTCGTTGATACCAACTGTGAAGCGGGGTTTAGCGGTGTTGCGGTAAACAGCGATAACACATGCAGGGTTGAAGTCCTTTGAGCCGAGACCGTATCTTCCGGAGAACACGGGAATGTCTGTGAATTTTCCGGTTTGTTTTAATGCGGCAATAACGCTCAAATACAGAGGTTCGCCAACCGAGCCGGGTTCTTTCGTTCTGTCAAGCACCGACAGCTTTTTGCAAGAAGCGGGAATAGCGTTCACAAAAGCGTCAATTGCGAACGGCATGTAAAGTCTGACTTTGATTAAGCCGACTTTTTCGCCCTTAGAAACTAAGTAGTCAATGGTTTCTTCAATAGTATCAGCCGATGAACCCATTGCCACGATTACGTGTTCGGCATCGGGAGCACCGTAGTAGTTGAATAATTTATAGTCGGTTCCGATTTTCGCATTAACCTTGTCCATGGTCGCCTGAACGATTTCCGGCATTTTATCATAGTAAGGGTTGCTTGCTTCCTTAGCTTGGAAGAAGATGTCGGGGTTTTGTGCTGTTCCGCGGAGAACCGGCTTTTCGGGGTTTAACGCACGGTTACGGAAAGCCTCAATATCGCCGAAGTCTGTTAAATCCGTTAAGTCTTCATCTGACCATTCTTCGATTTTCTGCATTTCGTGAGAGGTTCTGAACCCGTCAAAGAAATGCAGGAACGGAACTCTGCCTTTTAAAGAAGCCAAGTGAGCAACTGCACCTAAGTCCATGACTTCCTGCGGGTTTGTTGAACACAGCATAGCGTATCCTGTGGCACGGCAAGCGTTAATGTCGCTGTGGTCGCCGAAGATTGAGAGTGCGTGAGCGGCAACCGCACGTGCGGAAACGTGGATAACACTCGGTAACAGCTCGCCTGCGATTTTGTACATGGTCGGAATCATCAGCAACAAGCCTTGTGAAGCTGTGTAGGTAGTGGTTAACGCACCTGCTTGTAATGAGCCGTGAACGGTTGCTGCCGCACCCGCCTCCGACTGCATTTCAACCACTCTTACCGGGTCGCCGAACAGGTTAGTTTTGCCTTGGGCTGCCCAGCTGTCGGTTTCCTCCGCCATGTCTGACGAGGGGGTAATCGGGTAGATTCCCGCTACTTCGGTGAACGCATAAGATACGTGTGCCGCAGCGGAGTTGCCTTTCATCATTGTGATTTTTCTTTTTGCCATTGATTTTTGTTCCTCCTTAGTTTTATTAACATTCACGAAATATTTTAACATATTTTTACAGGTTTGTAAAGCGGGAATTGATAATAAAAATAAATTTTATATTTTTCGTACAAGGTATTGACATTCCGGATATGATAGTATATAATAGATTATTGTCAATTGTACATTGTTAATTGTCAATTGTTCGTCAGCCGCTGTGGTGGAATGGCAGACACAAAGGATTTAAAATCCTTCGCTCGTTAGAGTGTACCGGTTCAAGTCCGGTCAGCGGTAGTCGAGAGCCTCGACACAAAAAGCACCCCGTATTCATCAAGAATGCGGGGTGTTGTGTATTGTGCGGTCAGTCACCGAATGACGTTCCTATACTTCGGGCGGTCTCGACCATCTCACCCTCCGAGTCAACCAGACGTGCTTTTCCGGCAATGTCGATTAATTTATTCTCGGTTATGTCCCTGCCTTTTTTTGCAATTGTATAACCGTATTTCCCTAATTTAATCAGCTTTGCCGCCCTTGCCCCGAACTGCGTCGCAAGAATTCTGTCATATGCAGAGGGACTCCCCCCTCTTAACATATGACCGGGAACAACTGCCCGTGTTTCAATCCCTGTGCCTGTTTGAATTAACCTTGCCACTCGGCTTGTGCAGGTGACTTCACCAGCTTCGGCACGTTTTTTTATGCGGTCTTTACGTTTCAGCAATGCTTCCTCCCTGTCCATAGCACCCTCTGCAACAGCGATAACAGAGCAGGGTTTGCCCGCTTCGGCACGAACACGAACCGCTTCAATGACTTTTTCGGGGGTGAACGGGATTTCCGGGATTAGAATAATATCGCTCCCCCCGCCTATTCCCGTGTAAAGTGCGAGCCAGCCCGCTTTGTTCCCCATAATCTCCACCACCATTACACGGCTGTGCGAATGTGCGGTGGTGTGGATTCGGTCAATGACCTCCGTGCCTATGTCAACCGCAGTGTGAAACCCGAATGTAACGTCGGTTCCCCATATGTCGTTGTCGATGGTTTTAGGCAGTCCGATTACGTTTAACCCCTCTGTCGAAAGAAGATTGGCTGTTTTGTGAGTGCCGTTTCCGCCGAGTGTCAGCAGACAGTCCAACCCCCATTTATTGTAGGTCTGCTTCATTTCCTTAACCTTGTCGACCTCGTCTTCCTCGACCACTGTCATCATTTTATACGGGGTTCGCTTAGTTCCGAGGATTGTTCCCCCCTGTGTGAGAATTCCGTAAAAATCCGACGGGTTCATAACCCGGCACATATCCTTGATTAACCCGTAATACCCGTCGGCAATCCCGACGATTTCTACATTGTCTTCCCCCATTAACTGATAGCAGGAACGCACCACTCCGCGAATTGTGGCGTTTAAGCCGGGGCAGTCGCCTCCGCTGGTCAATATACCTATTCTGCGTTTTGACATAATATGCTCCTTACTTAAAACCGTGATTTTTTTACTGCGATGATTTCCATTGAACCGTTGTAGTGGCTCGAAATTTGATAGTCCACAGGAACAAAACCGCATTGCTCCAAAACCATGTAAAACGAATCCCGTGAGAAATAATTTAAGTGATACTGCTGTTTTTTCATTGGGTCGTCGTGCCCTGCTACTATTGAAAAGGCACTCTCGAAGTTCGGGGTGGACACCCATAACGCACCATTATCATTTAATAATGCTTCCGCTTTTTTCAAAGCGGCAATCGGGTCGCTGACATGTTCAATAACATCGCCCATGATGATAACGTCCCATTTCAAGTCCGATTCAAACTCGTTGAAATCCGCCGTCTGTGCGTTTAAGTTGTACTTGGTTTTTGCGTCCTCAACATGCCTTTCGATTACATCAATTCCGAAAACATCATAACCGATTTCACGTGCCGCAAGCATACATTCACAAGCACCTATTCCAACTTCAAAAAGGCTCATGCCGTCAGCAAATCCCGCAGTTCTTATTTTGGATAATATGCTTGAATAATAAGAGAAGAATTGCGGATTGGCTTTTCTGGGATTGTTGTTATAGATAAACAGCTTTTCGGGGAAATGCCGTGCGAACATATGGTTACATTCCGCACAGTGCATCCAAAGGCGAACGGGGTTAAAAACCTTATTAAAACCAGCCGCCTCCGTAAGCGGGTAACACAGTCGGGCTTTAGATTCGCCGCCGCATAAAAAGCAGGTTATACGTTCGATTTCTTCCTTTTTGCCGCCATAAACGTATTTACTGTTTGCGTCGGTTTCGGGGAATATTTTTGAACAAATATCGGGCAGAATTTCAAACGCTTTGTAAAACAAAGTATACGCTGTTTCGGGGTCACCTAAGGCGTTTGAAATTTTGGCAAGATAATAAAAACAGAACGGTGCTAACGATTTGTCGTTTTGCAATTGCAGGAAAACCGCTCCCGCTTTTCCATAATTCTCCTCAAGGAACAGCTTTTCTGCATCCTTAAATCGGGTAATATTATCCTTCATCATTATCTCCTCTTAACGCTTCTAATGATTTTTCTATTTCCGATAATCTTTCCTGTGCTTTTGACAGTTTTGTCCGTTCGTTCTCGACTTGTTGGGGTGGTGCTTTTGTAACAAAGTTTTCATTCGATAACTTATTACCGATAAACTCAATATCGGTTTTGGCTTGTTTTAACTCTTTTTCAAGGCGGGTGATTTCTTTTTCCTTGTCAAGCAGGTTTTGGCGAGCCATACGCTCCTCTATCATCTTTTCGACAGTTACGTCGAATTCTGCTTCCTCCTCGGAAAAATCGAGTTCTTGGCTGAATTCAAACCATTTTGAAACCATAATGCTTTCGGTTTCACCCTCACTATGCGGGATAGACTGCCATATTTCCTCGGTAATGAACGGCATAAACGGGTGCAGTAGCTTCAAGAACCCCTCCATGACATACAGCAAAACCGGCATTGCTTCTTGTTTTCTTTGTTTAGTAAGCTCGATATACCAGTCACAGTATACATTCCAGATGAAGTCGTGGACTTTCCCGACTGCTACGCCTAAGTTGTACGCCTCGAGATTTTCGGTGACTTCCTTAACCAAGCGGTTATATTTTGAGAGAACCCACTTATCTTCAATTGCCAATTGTGAATTGTGAATTGTGCATTGTGAATTATAATCACAGTCCATTAAAACGAATCGTGCGGCGTTCCATAATTTATTCGCAAAGTTGCGGGCGGCGAGGATTTTGCTCTCGCTCCAGCGGACATCGCTTTCTTGAGATACACCGTGAACCATTACTAAGCGGAGTGCGTCTGCCCCGTATTTGTCGATAACATCAAGCGGGTCAACGCCGTTACCGAGGGACTTGCTCATTTTTCGACCTTTTTCGTCACGGATAAGTCCGTGAATGAATACATCGTGAAACGGCACGTCGTCCATAAAATGCAATCCCGAGAATATCATTCTCGCCACCCAAAACGGGATAATATCATAAGCGGGAACGATTACCGAAGTGGGATAAAAGTATTCCAATTCGGGAGTTTTTTCCGGATAACCCAAGGTTGAAAACGGCCATAATGCCGAGGAAAACCACGTATCAAGTGTATCATCGTCTTGTATTACTGTTCCGCCGCATTTATCACACTTGTCGGGGGCTGATTCTGAAATGATTTCATGTGAGCAGTCTGGGTTTTGGCAATAGTATGCGGGGATTCTGTGACCCCACCATAACTGGCGGCTTATGCACCAGTCACGAATGTTTTCCATCCACTGCATATACACGTTCTCGAAGCGTTTGCTCACCCAGTTGAGCCGCCCGTTACGAACTACCTCCATTGCGGGTTCTGCGAGGGGCTTCATGCTGACGAACCATTGCAGACTTGCACGGGGTTCAACAACGGTACTGCACCGCTGACAGCCGCCGACATTATGTTTGTGCGGTTCGGTTTTTACTAACAGACCTGCCGCTTCTAAGTCTTTTACAATTGCTTTACGGGCTTTGTAACGCTCCATGCCTTTATATGCACCGCCGTTTTCGTTAATAACGGCGTTACTGTCCATAACATTCACAAGCGGTAAATCGTGGCGGCTGCCAACCTCAAAATCGTTCGGGTCGTGTGCGGGTGTGATTTTGACCGCACCTGTACCGAATTCCATATCAACATATTCGTCGGCGATAATCGGGATTTCACGGTTCATAAGCGGCAGAATTACGTTTTTGCCGATTAGATGTTTATACCGCTTGTCGTTGGGATTAACCGCAATCGCAGTATCACCTAACATAGTTTCGGGACGTGTAGTAGCAACTACAATGCTTGTGGATTCGTCCCCTACAACGGGATACTTAATATGCCAGAAGAAACCGTCTTTTTCTTCATATTCACATTCTATATCCGAGATAGAAGTCTGGCAGTTCGGACACCAGTTAATTATTCTTTCGCCATGGTATATTAATCCTTGATTATATAAGTCAATGAAGACTTTCTGCACTGCCTTGGAACAGCCTTCGTCCATTGTGAAGCGTTCACGTTCCCAGTCGCACGAGCTGCCTAATTTTTTAAGCTGTTGGACTATTGTGCCACCGTACAGCCGTTTCCACTCCCACGCACGTTCAAGGAAACCGTCCCTGCCTACATCGTCCTTAGTTAATCCCTCCTCTTTCATGGAGGCGACTATTTTCGCTTCGGTGGCGATTGAGGCATGGTCGGTACCCGGTAACCACAAGGCGGAATATCCCTGCATACGTTTGAAACGTATCAGAATGTCCTGTAACGTGTTGTCTAAGGCGTGACCTATGTGCAATTGCCCTGTGATATTCGGCGGGGGGATAACTATGCAGTAGGGTTTCTTGTTTTTATCAACCACTGCATGGAAGTAACCTTTCGCCTCCCAATCGGCGTAGATTCTGTTCTCGAAATCTTTAGGGGAATAGTTTTTTTCAAGTTGTTTCATTATTTTTGAATGTCCTTTCAGGTGTAACATATAACGTCTTATTATTTGTAAAAATCACATATCCGGGTTTACTCCCGCTCGGTTTTTTGACATAACGCACCAAGGTATAATCCACCGGGACTTGGTTGGAGTTTTGACCTTTAGAATGATATGCGGCAATTTGAGCGGCGTGGTGAATTGTTTCGTCGTCAGGGGTTTTTCCCGAACAACGCAGAATTACGTGAGAGCCGGCAATGTCTTTCGTGTGAAGCCATATATCGTCGGGTTTTGCAAGCTTAAAAGTTAATTCATCGTTTTGGCGGTTGTTCCTGCCTACTAATATTTCTGTGTTATCTAAGGTGTATTTAATCGGTTGTAAAGGCTTCGATTTTTTCTGATTTTTTGAAGAAACCGGCTTGTTTATTTCACCCCGAATTTCGTCCATTTCCGAATCGGTTTCAGCACGTTCGGCAGAATCGATTACGCTTTCTAAATACAGCAATTCACGTTCACCGTCGGCGATTAGTTTTATAAGCATTTTTTCTGCGTTCGATAATTTTCTGTAAGACGAATAGTATTTCTGAGCGTTTTGGGCAGGGGAGAGCCGTTCGTCTAACTTGATTTTTACGGTTTCGTTTGTGATATAATTCTCAGCTTCAACAAAAGTGTCGCCTTTGTTTAATCGGTAGATATTCGCATTAATCAAGTCACCGTATATTTTGAACCGCTCACGGTCTTTACAATCAAGCAGTTCTTGTTTTTGTACCGCTAATTTCCTTTGAACCCGTTCATGTGTGTTTTTGAGCGATTTCATAAGGCTGCCCGAGCGTTGTTTTAAGCGTTCGGCATTGCTCTTTTCTGCAAAGAACTTGTCTAATAATTCATTGGCACTGTTTTCATAAAATATCGGCAGTGTATCTCCGTATTGCGTTATATTCATAAAACAAAAATCGCTGTTATCGACACGGGTGATTGTGGGGGTGTTTGTGAGTAGTGCAGTTTGTGCTTTTTTTAAAAATTCGACAACTCCGCAATGCACCGCCTCCCTTGCGAAAATCGGTGAAACACCCTCCAACATTTTCATCAACGATTTATCATTCTCTGCCCATTCAATATTGTCAATGTCGCAGTCTAAAAGGCAATACCTGTTATCCTTCGGGGGTGGTTCGTATGGGAAATTAGGCAGCAGTCGTCTTAATGAAGAAACTGCATCATGGGTTCGTTTAAGGCAGTCGATAATTCGCCCTGTATCTGCGTTTATTAGAATAATATTGTTTGTCCGCCCCATAATCTCGACGATTAAGCGGTTGTTAACAGGGTCGCCTATTTCGTTGTGGCAGGCGAAGTCTAAGAATAGTATACGTTCCAAGCCGTCTTGCGTAATGGCGGTAAGTTTCCCGCTCCCTAAATGCTTTCGCAAAACAGTACAAAACATCGGAGGGCGGTGAGCCACCGCTGGCTGTCCGGCTTCGCCGGTGGAGAGACCCGCCGACTGAGGAGAACCAACTAAACATATTCTCGAGCTTGCGGGATTTGCCGACATTAATAATCTAAGGTTACTTCCGCTTGCCCTGAACGAAATAACCACCTCATCACGGGAGGGTTGGTGGATTTTATCCACCCTTGCACCGATTATATTCTTTTCGATTAATTCCGTTTTTACGATATGTAAAAACGCACCATCAAGCGACATAGCTACACAAATCCTTACTGTATTTTGATTTTTCGATTATTAATTCGGGGAATTGCGTTTTTAGTTTTTTCACCAATACTTCGCAGATTATATCCTCGGTGTGAAAGTGCCCTGCGTCGATTAAAGTCAAACCGAAGTTATATGCGTATACCATGCTGTTCCATCTTAAGTCGCCGCAGATATATGCGTCACAGCCTTTTTCAAGAGCCGTTTCAACTAAATCGCCTCCCCCTCCGGAGCAGACGCCTATTCGTGTTATCGGCTTGCCGTTGTCAACGTAACGTATTACAGAACAGTCGAACGCTGTCTTGCACTTTTCGGCTAATTCCGTGGCAGAAATCGGCTTTTCTAATTCGGTGATTTTCCCGAAATCTGTAATGGTTTCATCACTTTTCGGGAAACCGAGCCTCACTAACATTTCATCGGTGACGCCGTTGTCCGCTATATCAAGATTGGTATGTGCGGCGATGAAGTTAGTGTTATTTTGAATAAGCGTGTGAATGGGGTCGCCGCTTGTTATTTTTTGAACGGGAATGTACATTAACGGGTGGTGTGAGATAATTAAATCGCAGTCCTCTTTTGCAATATCACTTGTCACATCTAAGCAGACAATGATTTTTTTGACCTCGGCAGACTTGTCACCGATTAGCAGTCCGCAGTTATCGTGTTTGACCTGCGTGTCAAAAGGTGCGATACTGTCTAAGTAATCGTAGATGCTTTGTACTGTTGTCATGGTTTATACCTCACATAAAGTATTGTGTATGTTTTATTTTTTTCACTGACTTGTATTTCATTGATAATGTCAAAGTTATTTGAAAGCAGTTCTTTACGCAGAATATCCTGTTTTGTCATGGGTTGCAGAATAAATCGGGTATTGTTGTTCGTGAAAGGGCAGGCGGTTATAATTTCTGCAATGGTTTCGCCACCCATTCCCGCTATGACTATATCGTCGCATTGTGGGACGTTCAATAATCCGTCGGAATGAATTAGCGTTATTCTGTCCGCCAGTCCCCGTTTTTGAATGAACTGCCGTGCTATTTCAAGCGGGTTTTTGTTAATGTCGGTTGCGTATATAGTCTGCCACCCGTTTCGGGCGAGATAACACGGCAGAAATGCGTGGTCTGTTCCGACATCGCAGACGATTGAACCGGGGCGGATAAGCTGTGCGATTGCCGCTAATCTCGGTGACAGCTTCTTTTCTCGTAAATTCTGAAAATTCATTAGATAATTATACACCAAGAATTGCCAATTGTCAATTATAAAAATGGAGCGAAAAGGCGGCTTGTTCGTTGAAGCGTTCGTTTTGTTAAGCTCCAACGGTTTATATCATATAATGTGACTTCTTTACATTTATCCAATGTTTCGGTGAAATCTCGGTCTATTTCATCGACAATGCTGTTTTTTCCGCCGGTATTTTTGAAAAAGCAGATTCCACATTCATAATGCAGGTAAAGTGAGATATAGTCGAGGTTTACTGTTCCCACCATTGCCCTTTTACCGTCGGCGATGAGATTCTTTGCGTGAATGAACCCGGGGACATATTCAAATAAACGGACGTGGTTTTCTAACAGTGAGCGGTAGTATGACTTTGTGACTGCGTTTACTAAGCGTTTGTCGGCGATATAAGGGACGATGATACGCACGTCAACCCCACTTCGAGCCGCTGTATACAAAGCTGACAGAATCTCCCCTCCGCACATCAGATAAGGCGTGGTGACATAGACGTATTCCTCGGCACGGGAAATAAAACTTATGAAAGTGTGTTCGGATACTGTGGTTTTATCGTGCGGAATATCTAACATCGGAACAGCGTAGGGAGCGATGCCGTTGCGGACGTCCCGTCCGCTATCGCCCCGTTTTAGGTGAGGAGCGGGGCGGAAGTCGTTATAATTAATTTTTTCGCCTTTTTTATCAAGGAATTCCCACATCGAAAGGAACATCAAGGTCATGTCCCACGCAGTACCGGAGTCAACCATTACTGCACTGTCCTTGAAATGCCCGAACATTTCCTTGATGTTGACGTATTGGTCGGCAAGGTTAAGCCCGCCGCAGAACGCTTTTTTCCCGTCGATTACGGCGATTTTCCTGTGATTGCGTGCAGTTATTCTCACCGAGACAAGCGGGCGGACAGGGTTAAATATGCGGATTTTAATCCCCGCTTGCTCCATCTGTTTTTTGAACTTCCAAGGCAAGGGGTATAGACAGCCCGCCCCGTCTATGATTAAACGGACATCAATACCCTCTGCCGCTTTTTGTTCGAGTATCTCGAAAATTGTGTCCCAGACTATACCCTCTTCAATGATGAAGTATTCCAAAAATATATACTTTTCGGCGTTTCGCATTTCATTTATGAGATACGCTAACTTGTCCTCACCCACGGGGAAGTATTTACAGTCGTTCACCTGTGCGGGGGAGAAACCTACGGCGTTTTCGAGATATAACGCCGTTCTGTAGGAATTTGGGTCGGTTTCACGGAGAATATTAATGTTTTCGTGTTCCCTGCTTCGTTCGGTGAGGGCACGATTATAGCTTTGTGCGAATGAGCGTTCAACCAATCTGCCAATGTTTCTGCGATTGTAAAAAACGTAGATTATTCCGCCGAATATGGGCATAAACATAATTACGACTGTCCATGTTAAGCGGAATATGGGGTGAGTTTCCCCCGTGGCTATAAAAAGCACGCACAACACGCTAAGTGCTATTAACGCTATTGAAGCGGGGAGGTAAAGCCTATGCAGCTGCCAGACCAACGCTCCGAAGAAAGTTACCTGTGCGATTACCAATAATGCGATTACGTTTGCGAAACGGGTTAAATATTTCATCATCATGTGTCTATTTTTTACGTTTATATTAAAAATATTCGCCGACGGAATAAACCGCCGACGAATTAGTGTTTATTATTTATGCACGGAAATCCATTAAACCGCCGATTTCGTTCCTCCCTGCTTTGGGGAGTGCCTGTTCAATAAAAGCGGCATGTGTGTAGGACTGGGCAATTGCTTTCGACAACAGCCTCGCTGAGACAGCGTTTCCTATGTTTTTGGGGTTCATGTCGAAATGCATTCCCGCAGTCATCGCATCAATGTTCATAAAAATACCTCGCTTGGTAACAGTATACCGTATTCTCTGTTATTTGTCAATAGCGTAACGCATTTTTTTCATGGGAATATACTGTCTTCATAAGGGGGCAGTTATGGATTTTACATATAACATGTTTATAGAGGCGTTTTTGATTAACGCCGCAATTTCGATAGATGCATTCGCTGTTGCGTTCGCATACGGCAGTGCAGGAGTGAGGATTCCGTTTAAGAGTTTGCAGATTATTAAGTAGGTGTGTCACAAACGGCAGTTATGACAGAAGCCCCACCCTTACTTCGGGTAATCTCATAATCGAAATCATCGTCAGAAACCTTCAGAATGATTTTGAGATTTATCGAGTTCTTACCCCCGGAAACAACCTCAATCCTATCAAGCAGGCTGTTGATAACCCCGGTGTCCATAGCTTCCTCAAAGCTCAGCTTTTTAGTTATAATCTTACGCAGGTTTTGCATTTTTACGAGAATGTCTTTGTTGAATTCCTCGCTGTCCTGATAGTCGGTTATCTGTTTTTGAAATGCTTCAATTTCTGCGTTGAAGCCGTTGTTTCGGCTCTCGAACTCGCTGTCGGAGATTTTCTCGTCAATGTTCAAGTCAAGTAATCTGTTCTTTTTCTTATGGATTTCGGCGATTTTTGTATTTAACTTTGCAATTTCGATTTTATTAGTCGAGTTTTTGCATATGAACGAATAGACTTCAATCAAATCGTTGACTATCTGCTTTCGCCCTTTAAAGACCACAACCATGATATGCCGCATAATATCGTCAATCTCTGAGGTGTAAATAGTGGGATTGTCGCAGCCGCCCCTGCCGCTGTCCTTAGCGTGCTTGCACCTCCAAACGTCACGATTGCCGTTTTTGCTTCGGTATTCGCAGTGGTGGTACGGTGTTTCGTGAATTGTGCAGAGGATTTTCCCGCTGTAGGGGTATTTGTTCTGATAGCTGGTTCTGTCCCCGCTTATCATCTTTTCGCTTCGCTTACGGAGAACTGCATTTGCCTTGTCCCAGATTTCCTCGGTGACAATCGGAGGAACGGTATCGTAATCCTTGTACATGACCCATTCTGAAGATGATAACTGCTTCTTATCGGAGCGGCGGTAATCGTATTTATGGGTTTTGTTCCCGCAGTAATAACCCTTGTATTTCGGGTTGAGGATTATGTTTTTGAGTGCAGAGCAGGAGAATTCGTTGCCGTTATTATTAGTAATTCCCTGTGCATAAAGGCGGCGTGAGATAGTTCGCAGACCTAAGTTCTCATTAGCATAAAAGTCGAAAATCTTGCGGACGATTTCCGCCTCTTTCTCCACAATAACGAGCTTACCTTTGTCCTTTCTGTAACCCCAAATACGGCTGTTCCCGAGTACCACGCCGTTTTCAATCGAACGCTTAAACCCGAAGCGGACACGTTCAGAAATACGCCTCACCTCATCTTGGGCAATGCTCGACATAATGGTTAATCTCAGTTCACTGTCGGCGAAAAGGGTGTTGATATTATCCGACTGGAATAGCACGCCAACACCGTTAGAAAGCAAGTCCTGCGTGTATTTTATGCTGTCGATTGTGTTTCGGCTGAAGCGGCTGATTTCCTTGGTTATGATGAAGTCGAACTTGTTTCGCTTGGCGTCCTCCATCATTCGCAGAAACGCCTCACGCTTGGTCACGCTCGTCCCGCTTAAACCCTCGTCGATGTAGCCGTTGATATAAGTCCAGTTGGGGTTATTCTCGATGAATTCGGAATAGTATGCCACCTGTGCCGAGAGGGAGTGAAGCTGTTCGTCCTTGTCGGAGCTTACTCTGGCGTAGTATGTAACCCGTAAAGGTATGTCAAAGATACTCTTCCCGGAATTGAGCTGATTGCGAATGTCGAATAAGTCCATGACAAGTCCCTCCTCTTGTTATATGCACTATGTTACATATTAGCATGTTAGGGGTAGTTTGTCAAGGGGGATTAGGAACTTTTGAAATAGTTTTACAAATAGCTTGCTTTTAGCAATACAATGTGTTATAATAGTTGTCGAAAGGGTGTGATATATAATGGCAAAATCTTCAAGTGTATATACGAGAATTGAGCCGGAGGTAAAAGAGCAGGCGGAATTAATCCTGTCAAGGCTTGGTATTCCTATGGCAAACGCTATTCAATTATATTTAAATCAAATCGTATTGCAAAATGGCATTCCGTTTGAGGTGAAGCTGCCGAGAAAAGCTCCGCTTGTTTATTCTGAGCTTTCAAAAGAAGAATTCGACGCCGAAATGGAAAAAGGCATGGCTTCTATGCGAGCAGGAAGAGGGTTGTCTTCTAAAGAGGTTAGGGAGAAAATGCACAGGAAGTATGGTATATGAAGAGTTCTGATAAATTCCCGGAAATTTGGGATGTTAAATATACAGATGTAGCGGAATTTGACTTGGACGGTATTTATGATTATATTTCCGAAAATCTAACAGAACCCGATATAGCTGTAAAGCAAATAAACAGAATTATTGATGCAGTTGATAAACTTGACCAACAACCATTACGGCATCGTCTGTATGATGATGAACCGTGGCGAGCAATAGGACTTCGAGTTATGGTGGTTGATAATTATTCAGTTTTTTATCTGCCTGTAGCGATACAAAAAACTGTTTGGATTATAAGAATTATGTATAGCAGGCGTGATTTTAATCAACACTTGAAAACACCAAACGATTACGATTTAGAAATTCAATAATAAATAATCAACACCCGACCTAAAATGATGTCGGGTGTTGATTATTCATTTTGATAGTATAATATTCTTGGCTTTTATGTACATATCCTCGGTGATAAGACCTTCCTCGTAAAGTTGTTTGTTAATACACAACTTTACTTCGGTTTCGAGTTGCTTCATTGCGGTTTCTTGAATTGTCATGGTTTCGCCCCTGTACAATTCTATAGAACTCGAATTTGTCCTATGACTAAATTTAATTTCTTAATTTTTTCAAAAACTTTAACATCACTTATACTTATCAACGATTTATATATTAGAAGGGATGTTAAAACAGTAAGTTGCGGAAAACATTGACGAGGAGGGGGAAGTGTGTTAAACAAGAATGATTTTGTTCTTTTGGTAACCGGAGTCACTAACAACGATGAAGCTGTAAAGTGTTTTTTAGGTGGTAACGCTCAAGTCGTTAGCTTTAAGATGAGATATACACCACCCTATGACAAGTTCAAAGAATTAAAAAGTTTTCAGCTTAAAACCAAGTATAGACCATTCAAGCCGAGATATGAATATGTCGCCGTTGATGTTTCAGAGTGGGTCGGACACGAGGAAGAGGAGTATTTTGAAACCGCAATGAAGTTCTTCCACGACCATAGTGACGTTAAGTATATCTTTACCGTGGGAAGTAATTCAAGGGAAGCCATTCAAGAACTGTACATAAAGGCAAGTATGTATATGCGTGGAAGCATTACAGAGGACAGAACTCTCATCCGGAGCGATGAATTAGGTAAACATATTCATTCGAACTACCGTATAGACAAGCAATCTGCAACCTTTCTTGCAGATTTATTTGTTAAGAGCAACAGGCTACATGGGTATGCAATGCTCAATATGATGATGAGCGAGCTTCTGGAACAGTGTAACGGTAATGGAATAACCATGTCGGAACTGTCGAGGTGCGTGTCAATGGAAGATTCCTTTGTTGGATTGTTCTGCGGAGAAACATTCAAGGAAGCAATGGATATAGTGAAAGGAGAAGAATATGAAAGATTATAATTTTGAGTCCGATTGGGGGCAATATACGTTTCCGAACAACCATAGCGAGTTCGCTACTGACGACTACATATTCAATACATTTAATAAGGTTAATTTAAATGCAAAAACGTATGATACAAGCGGTATTCCTCTAATTATAAGAAACGGCAAAGCAGCGGTTGTCGATGATGATTCTCATACGATTATATATGGTGAAACGGGGTCGAAAAAGACTCGTAGCTGTATCAGACCGCTTATAACTACTGTTGCGGGAGCTCGACAGTCTATGATAGTAACTGATGTTAAAGGCGAGCTATCAACAGACCCTAAAATTATCGGTTGGTTAAAGTATAACAATATTCAAAGCGTTATATTGGATTTCAAAAATTTTAAATGTGATGGATATAATATATTGCAATATCCCTATGAGCTTTTTATGAAAGGTGAAGAAGATAAAGCGATGGGGAGTATTTTACGGTTAGTTTCGGCGATGACTGCGAAATACAACGATACAAAAGCAGACCCGTTTTGGAATGATATGGCACAAACACTCATTATTCCGACTGTTAGACTTTTATTTGAATGCTGCAAGAATAAGAAAGATTATTTTGAGTTTATTAATCTTTTGTCGTTATCAACATTTTTTTCGCATAATACCGATGTATTTGAGAAGATTGTTAACAAAGTATCCGAAAGAGTGACAAACAATTATACTCATCAATTGAAAACAGTTTTCGGCACTGCCGACAAAACAAAGGTTTCTATTGTTGCGGTTACTAATTCCCTGTTTGCGGATTTTCTGTGCCAAGAGTCTCTGTTAAAAATGCTGTCAGTAACTACATTTAATATAAATGAAGCCTATGAAAAACCATTGTGCGTATTCTTAGTTATTCCAGATGAAACCAGTGCCTATGACCATTTATCGGGAATCATCATAGATAATCTATACAGTCATCTTGTTGAGGTATACGGTGAAAAGTATCAAAACACCGGAAAATCACCTAAATGCCTAATTAATTTTATCTGTGATGAGTTCTGTAACGTGAGAATTAACGATATGTCGGCTAAGATTAGTGCCAGCCGCAGCAGGAACATGAAATGGTATTTAGTGTGTCAATCCAAAAGCCAGTTAGAAGCAAGTTATGAAAAGGAAGCTACAACAATTATCGGGAACTGTAAAAACTGTATCTTTCTTCAAAGTTCTGACTATGAAATGCTCTCTTATATCAGTAGGCAGTGTGGAATGAGCAATATTACACAAAGCGAACACCCCGAACTTCTCATTACACCGGAAGAACTGAGTAATATGAGAAAGAATTCGGAGTACAAGGAAGCATTGTTTATCAGAGATAATATTAAATACTGTGCAAGATTAAATGATATTGACCAATACACGTTTTTGGATAAACATAAAGTCGAAAACGTCGCTAAGTTCGTGCATAAGCTGAAAGACAAGAAATTGTCGGTATATACACCCGAAATGATGTATTCTGATATTATGAATAAAGTAATATCTATACCTTTTACTGACTGTGTTCCCGATGAAATCGGTAAAAGAAATAAAACTGACGAAAGCTATAATATTCAAGAAGAATTGGCACGGGAGTTTAACGAACTCTTCGGTTCAGCACAAGAAAAAATAAAACCAAACGATGATTATACTGTTAAACCGGAAGACTTTGAATATATCAGCGATGAAGATATGAATGGTGATTATATTAAAATTGATGTTAATGAAGCCGATTTCTTCGATGATGAGGAGGAGGAAAACGAAGTTTTGCATATGACAATTGAGAGTTTAGATTTAACGGTGCGTGCTTTTAACTGCCTCAAACGTGCAGAGGTTAACACAATTGATGATTTAATCAAGAAATCTTCGGAAGAAATGAAAAGCATCCGTAACCTCGGCAAGCGTTCGTTCAATGAAATACGGGAGAAATTGTTATCACTGGGATTGGTTTTTGAATGGAGCAATGAAGCAGAATAAGCTATTTAAAAGGAGGGTTTTATGATACCGACAATTACTACAATTGACAAGCAAGGAAGAAGCGTTTGCGATTTATTATCTCTTGAATTCTTTGAGAGCAGAAAGATTATTTTAGTTGGCGAGATAACCAATGGGCTTTCTATGGAGATAATATCGCAAATCGAGTATTTAGACCGACAAAACAACAAGGACATCTTCCTTTACATTAACAGCCCCGGTGGGAGTGTGTCAGCGGGGTTGGCGATTATGGATGCTATGAATCGCAGTAAAAGCGACATAGCGACCGTTTGCACCGGAATGGCGGCAAGCATGGGTGCGTTTTTAACGGCTTGCGGGGCAAAAGGTAAACGATATATTACGCCTTATGCCGAGATGATGATTCATCAGCCGTTAGGCGGAGCAAGGGGTCAGGCTTCCGATATTGAGCGTGCTGCTGCGAATATTTTGAAAACCAAGAAAATTCTTAATCAAATTATAGCGGAAGCAACGGGTAAAGACGTTCAAGAGGTTACTGTTGACACGGATAGGGATTATTATTTGAGTGCGGAAGAGGCAGTAGCGTATGGGTTGGTGGATAGGGTGCTTGATGATAAAACGCAGTTATAAGGGGGGTGTAAAAATGCAGTTGCAAAAATTGTGCATTTTCGACAAAATATTATGGGGGCGTTGACATATTATGGGGGATTATGGTAGAATGAGTAAATATCTTAATAATTATTTGGAGGGGAAGCAATGGATTATATTAGTTCGCGTTTAAACAATAAAATTAGAAATGCCAATTTAAAAGGAAATCATAGCGAGGAACTCATATACCAGAGGGTTCGTATGGAGTATTTATTATTAGTTTTGCTTGGATATTATTGGAACAAAAATTTTGAAAACCTATCTCAAGAGGATAAGAGCTATGCAATAAAGGTTATTAAATTATTACAATTCGGTAGCCTTGAAAGACTCTTGGCAGAAGTATTATTAGATGATAATACTTCTATATCAAAAGTATTTAACAAACTTTTGACAAATAATGGTTGTGAGAAATATTCGACAATTCGTAACGATAATTTAGCACATGGTTATGTATTTGATGATGGTGCACCAGTCATATCAAATGATTTAAACAATTTATATGAAAGTTATGTGAGAAACTTCCCTATAGAATTAAATCAAGACATAGTAACCGTTATAATCACAGGTAAAGCTGGGAATAATTACCAAGCAATAAACTATTCAAGCATGACCCCACATGGTGCTTTCTCAGAAATACCTTGTGGTTTCATTGCCAAACAAGAAGAATTCTTTCCTCAATTGTATTGGCGGATAAATAACGAGTATATAAGGTTATCGCCTTTTATTAAGATGACAGAGTCTGAAGAAGTTTACTTTTATAGCAAAGCAGTTGATTTAAATACGGCTCAATTCAGATTTAATCAGGTATTTTCTACAGATGATGAAACGTTTTTTATAGAAGAATTTAGAGATTTAGGTGTGTTCAGAGACGATGACAAAAAAATTAAAAGAAACACATCTAATAAATGTGAGATGAATATATTCGAATGTAACTATGGTGATACAGATAAATTCATAGAAACTGCAACAACAAAAAACATTGATAGAAGACTAAGAGATTTTATAGGAAAACCTAGTAACACCTGTATTACAATAGTGGGTCAAGGCGGCACCGGCAAAACAGCTTGTGTTCAAAAATTATGTTCCGATTTATTCAAATGCACAGATGATAAAAGAAAATTTCAACATATAGTTTTTATTACTGCGAAGAACAGGGTGTTTAATGCAATAAATCAAAATGCGGAAAATATAATAAACAATGTAAATAGTTATGATGCAGTTATGGAAGAAATCCGTGACATATTAGGAATTACTCCCGAGGGGGGGGAAACCATTGAGAAGAAAATCAAGGATTTATTATACGAAAAAAGTCACGCTTATGAAAACATTGAAAACCAAAATAAATTGTTGCTTGTAATTGATGATTTCGAGACTTTTGATGATGAAAATAAAAAAAGAATTATCGAATTTATAAACGAACATTTAGATATACTCATTGCAAGAGTAATAATAACTACCCGCTATAAAGAAAATATATATGGCGCCAACATAGACTGTAATAAGTTGGAAGAAGAAGATACATTAAGTTATTTAACGGAAACCATTAAAAAATTAGATATAAGAGTAGACTGGGCTATAAAAAAAATAGAAAACGATTACGAAAGTGCAAAAGCGATTGTTTTTGCTTCAACTATTGGAAATCCTATGCTTATTAAGGGATATGCATATTCTCTTGTGCATGAATATTCTGAACAATTACCGGATAAAAGATTAATGGAAAATGATAGTGTATTTGACTTTATTTACGGGAAAACGTATAACGGATTATCGGAAGATACTAAAAAAGTATTTATATGCATTTCAAAAATATGTGATTTTGTTAAAGAAGGGGATTATTATTTTTTTTATAAAAAGACTTTAAATGAATTATTGAGAGAAAAAATTGATGAATCAAATCTTAAAAATGCTTTGGAGGAGTTGAGTGAACGAGATATAATTGAAGTAGGGCAACAAGGTTTATATCGAGTAAAAGAAAAACCACTAATGGATTTAATGAATAAGTGTTTCGATGAATATAGCAATGAAGATTTAAAAAAGGGAATAAATGAATACCATAGAATAAAAAAAGGTGTGGAAGATAAACTTCCGCATATAAGTTTATCACGTAGAATAGGAAATACTGAAGACGCGATTAAGTATTGCCACGACATCTTGAATTGCAATTATAAAACTGTAGAAATTATTGATACTCAACAAAATGTTTTTATTAAATTATTGGATATTTTAAAGGAAGACCGTGAACAATTTATTAAAACATGGGAAGAGTTTATAGAAAAAATAGATTTAACTATAGCAAATCGTGAGAAAGTTATATATATGCTTTGGGCTATTGATAAAACGTACACCTGTAAATACATAGAGCATTTCTTTGCTGGAAATAAAGGATTTAGAAAAAGCAAAGAACCTGGTTTTTCTGCCTTTTGTGCGATGTGCAGGCTATCATACGTATATGATACTGTTAATTTCGACAAAAATGTTAAACAAATCGAAGAAATATTAAATGTTTACGGGAATTGGTTATATGATTTTATTATAAAACATGATGACATTTCACAACTTGATTATAGTGTGAAAAATAATATTAAAGATGCATTATATAAAGCCGCATTAGTAAATGAAAAACTGAATTGTTTTGACAGGTCTCGTGAAATTGCTGAGGGCGTTATTGAAAAATTTAATAACAATTACTATACCCGAGATTTCAAAGTGTTATTAGAAGATGAGAGAAAAGCAATAATAGCAGCAAAAAACAAAATTAAATATGGACAATTACATGACGCTGTAATAACACGGAAAGAAAACGACAAAGTTGTTGCGTTAATTGATGGAATGCATGAAGTTTCAATTGGAAAAGATTATATACCGTTAAATGGAAATGAAACTTTCGAAAATATATGTAATATTGGAGATGAAGTAAAGGTTTTTATCGGAAGCGATGGAAAAAACACACAAAGTTTTGGTGGTATTTTAATTCCGAACACCAATATTTCAAATCTTAATGTCGGTGATATAAAATATGGTTTAATAACAAGCATTACTGGTTTTGGAGATGTATTTGTTGATATTGGAATTGGTCATGAAGGGCGTATTAGAAAGGGTAATGTTACGAATAGTAAGTTAGTAGTTTCAAAAAAAAGTTTTGTAGAGGTATCAGTTCAAGAAATAGGTGTTAATAACAAATTCCCCGAAAAAAAATTCATGACTTATGTTCTTAATAGAGTAATAATAAGAAGAGGTAATTGATTAATATTCAATTCATTTCTATAATTGATAAGGAGCCCTTTTTATGAAAAAAACAAAAACATTCATCACCGCCATACCCTTCCAAGCACCTAACCCTCCCATTAAAAAACCGTATAAGGGTTACGGAAACAGCAGACTTGATTATGACGAGGCACATTTCCCTATTATTCCGGCGATAAACGGCTACACGGAAAAGGGGGACGATGTTCGGATTATTATCATTAAGAAAGATACCCCTATTTTTGAACGCAATTATAGGGAGTGCTTTCTTGAGGATATTAACAAACTCAAAGAAAAAAAGGGATTTGCCTCAGTTAAAACAGAGTTTGTAGATGTGATTGACAGCGAAGATATTGATACGCAGCTAAAGCTGTTCAGCGATATTGTCGATGCTATCAAAGGAAATGAAGAGGTTTCTGCTTGTATAACTTTCGGCACGAAACCCACCCCGATAATTCTTTCTATGGCTTTAAATTATGCGTATAGATTAAAAGTGAATGTGTCGATTGGATGTGTTGTTTATGGGAGATATGACCCCAAAGAAACAATAAGTAACAAAAACGGAGTTTATGACACTACTGCGTTGTTTTATATGAATGAGATAGTTAATAAACTCGCGGAAATGAAAGTTCCGAACCCGGAGACGGCGATTAAGATTATGCTGGGAATAGGGGGCGAAGAAGATAATGACTAAAGAAGAGAAAGATAGTATTAATAAACTTGCAAATGAGTTAATTAACCTGACAAATGACAACTCGGAAGAAAACGCCTCAAGAATTACAACAATAGAGCTTGAAATAGCGACAGTAATAATCGGTTGGTTTAATAGAGTGTCTGAAACCGGGAGAGTATATTATAGAAATCATAAACCTATTGAGGCTTATTACTTTTGGGATATTATTTTTAGTGAATATGCAAGATTAATTCTACGAAAAAAATATATACCCAAAAGCGAAGGTGCAGATTTTTCAACGACGCTGCACATTTTAATTAATTTTCGTGTAAAAACCCATTTTAAAAAAATGAAAGAAAAAGTAATCTATGAAATTAATAAAAAGGACGATGATGAAAGAGTTTGGGAGAAAGTCCCTGATATTAATAAAAGTGGGAAAGAAATTTCTGAAAATTATGAAGAGTTAGAAATCGCTCTAAAGGTGGCGGAACTTGTCTACTTGAAAAAAAGTGCGGATAAAAACAAACCTATTACAAAGCGGATGAATGTTGAATGGTTTTATACATTTGACATGACTAAATTGGTTAAAGAAGATTCCGAATGTGCAAAAATAGCAATTTATGAAAGTGGTAAACTGTTTAAGCCGATGGATAAACCCTTGCTTATGCATTTAATGAAAGGGCGTTTCTCTCATATGAGAGATGTTGTAGATAATGAACTTAGGAACCCCGATGATTTGAAAAGATGGCGTATAACAATAAGTGAGTGTTATGGCGTATCCTTGCCCACTGTTACTGACCGCAAAGAGCGGTATGAAGAATTTTTAGATGCTTGTGCAGTAAAAATTGGTACAGAAAGGTTAATAAAAGAAAAAAAGCCTGCTGAATGCAGAACTTAAAAATTAACTGCGACAGGAGGATTAAATTCATTATAGCAAATGATTTGTAGTATTGGATTACAATTCAACCGCTTTAATGAATTTAATTTTAATTCTTTTGAAATAATTTTCAAAAAACTTTTACTTCATTGTTTTTCTTGGTGATATAGTATATGTAAGCCCAAAATAACAAAAATTAAGGAGAAACACTATGAAAAACTTAAAAAGAAACCTTACCTCTTACATAATCGCTGCTGCGATTACAATTATGGCAATTCCGGTTATGGCAACGGCGGCAGGACCCGGCACGATTACCGTTACAGTGTCCGAGCCGAGCAGCAATAGCGTAAACGCAGGCGTAACAGTTACTTATGTAGTAGTGTACAGCGGGGATGTAGGTGGTGTTTACTTACAAAGCGGTGACATAGCAACCGTCGGGTTTAGTGCCGATATTTCTGTAACCGGCGACGGAAATGTAAGGACAATAACGCTTGCAAACATACAAGGCGAGGTCGGTGGCGACAAGTATATTCGCTTTGGCGGCGGCACAGCGGCAACAAGCGATGGTGAATTCGCAAACGCTGTTGCGGCTACAATCCCGTTTTCGATTACAGATGATGAAAGTGTCAGCCATACTCTCAGCATAATCATATCCGAGCCGAGCAAATCCCAAGTCCGTGTTGGGGAAGATGTAACCTTTTCACTAATCTATAACGACAATATCAGAAAAATCGACCTAAACGCAGGGGATATATCGACTGTCGGCTTTACTGCGGATGTGTCAATAATCGGTGACGGAAATGTGCGAACGGTGACTCTGTCGAATATTCAAGGTTCAGAGGGTTATAAATTTATCATGCTTTCAGGAGGAACGGCTTGGAACGATAACTTCGAGTTCGCAAATTCCAAAGTTTCCACAGCGTTTCAGCTTGAAGGTGTTGACGGAAGCACAAACTTTTCCACCGATATAGACGGGTATCCGTTTATATTAAGCGGTGGACAGTATCAAAGTGGCGGGCAATATAATGCGGTTATCACTCATGCTTCTGTAGCCGGAGGAGGAGAGGCAGGCAAGGACACAACTAATTTAAGGGTGCGTGTATATTTCTTTGATAATTCCCCTAATGACTTCAAGCTGTCTGACGGCAACAGCTTCGCAACTATCATCGACCAAGACGAAAGCGTAGGAGCGTTTATCTTCTTAATAGAGTTACCGACGAAGAACGGCAAAGTAGACCTCCCGAAAGAGTATTTCGATAGTTTTAATTCCCAAGAGCTGCTACAGATAGTCTACGAAAACGATTCGGGAGATAACAATCCGCCGACGGGTGCTGCTATACCGCTTGCGGCACTGTTAATCTCAGGAACGGTTGCGGTTGTTTTCAAGAGAAAAAAATAAAGGGTTTTAATTTGTGCGAGATTACCGCTATTGACTTATAGTGGTAATCCCGCATGCTTTGTTAAAAATAAAAGAAAGGAGGTAATAGTTTTATGAGTTCATTGGATTATGATATTAAATGCAATGAATACCGAGGCAAAGCGTTTTGCTTGTCTAAAAAGTGGGAATTAACCCCCTCTTCTTTTTTTAAAAACACAGAAGAGACGCCCGCAAGTGATTTTAAATATAAATATGACGAGGAATTAGGTGTCATAGAAATATATAAATACACAGGGGCTTCTATGAGGGTATACATTCCCGAAAGGATTAACGGTAATCCGGTAACCGCTATTTACTGTAATTGTTTTAATGGGAGCGATGTAGAATTTGTTTATATACCGAAAAGCATTATTTTCATTGACGATATGATTTTTAATAATCCGAATGGGAGAATAACCGAAATAAGCGTAGATAAGAACAATGAAGAATACTCAAGTGTTGACGGAATTCTGTTTAACAAAGAAAAGAACACATTACTTGCTTATCCCTCGGGGAATAGGCAGACCTCTTATGAAATACCAAATGATGTTGAATTTATTGGATACATGGCATTTTTCAACTGCATATATTTAAGTTTTGTTAAACTGCCACATGGTTTAAAGCATATAGATGACAGGGCTTTCAAATGCTGTCTTAATTTGACGGACATAACAATCCCTGATACGGTTAAATACATTGGCAAAGAGGCATTCTGTGCTTGTGAAAATTTGTCGCAGGAGTTTCATAATATTATTGACAATTTGACTTTGAATAGTTTTGAGAGTGTTTTGGAAAGCAACTCTGAATGTGTTTATATTTCTAAAAGCATAGTTGAAATCCGAGAAGGTATATTCAATCACAAGGACAGCATAATTAATAAAATTATTGTCGATGAACATAACTATGGATTTTCGAGCGAAGATGGTGTTCTTTTCAATAAGGATAAAACGGCTTTAATTTCTTATCCGCCGGGAAAAACGCAAAAATCGTATACAGTACCGAAAAGCGTGAAGCATATATGCCGCAGTGCGTTTAGTTATTGTTCAAATTTATCGAGTATTGAACTGCCTTATGGTTTAATAAGCATTGATGATTTAGCATTTTACGATTGCACGGCAATAACAAATCTAATAATACCCAATAGTGTGGTGGATATTGGTGAACACGCATTTAGCGGGTGCAAAAACCTCGAAAGCGTTATTTTATCCGATAACATGACTCGTATCAGAATGCAGTTGTTTAACGGGTGTGAAAACTTAACAGATGTTGTTTTTCCTAATAGTATTAAGAGAATTGAAACGCCTTTCTGCGGGCATGAAGTGCATTTATTCCACGGTTGTAAAAAAATGAGAAATGTTGTGATTCCGAATAGCGTTACATCTGTAGGAAAGAGATTATTCTATGGTGAATTACCTGATATAAGTGTAATATATAAAGGAATTACGTATAAAAGTGAGAAACGGCATAACAGAGATTCATACGATATGCCGCAAGAGTTTTATGATGCTGTAAATGGAAAGGAGAAGAAAAATGATATTTAGAAAAGAATTAGAAGACAGTTATATTCTGCTACATATCCCCCATTCATCGTTGAATATCCCACAGAATGACAGAAAGCATATCCTCTTAGATGATTCGGCGTTGGAAAAAGAAAAACTGATAATGACCGACCGGCATCTGGACGAATTGTGCAAGGATATTCCTGTTAATATGCTGATTTCCGAAATAAGCAGGCTTGTCGTTGACATGGAGCGGTATGATGACGACTCGCAAGAGCCTATGGCGAAGCACGGCATGGGAGTTGTCTATACCTCGACCCATGACGAAAAACCGTTGAGGACAGTAACGGACGAATACAGAGCCGAACTTATTCAGAAATACTACAAGCTGTATCACGATGAATTGAAATTAATGTGTAATGATATATTGAACCGACACGGCGAATGTTTAATCATTGATTTACACTCATTTTCGTCAAAACCTATATTCTGCTACGATTACAGCGACACGTTACCCGATATATGTATTGGGTTTAACGGTGAGTCTTCTCCCCTCGCCAACGGAGCAAAGCGTTTCTTTGAAGAAAAGGGACTAACCGTAAAGTTTAATTATCCCTTTTCAGGCGCGATTATACCGACCGGACTTGAGGGAAAAATTGAATCTGTTATGATAGAAATAAACAGGAAGCTATATATGGACGAGGAAACCGGGGTTATCTCAGATGGATTTAATTCTATAAAAAGCCACATAAAAGACTTTGTTGACAGCTTAAACTGATTTATGGAAAGGATAAAAAACTATGACACACACATTATCAAAAGACAATCTCGCAGAATTATTCAAAGCAGTAAAAAATGAGCCAATGGCACTTGGCATGATTACAAAGTGCATGGACTCATTCGGGCAGTATCACAAGGCAATTTTCGAAATGGAAACGTGGTTAAAATTGTATAATTACGATAATATGTCACGTGAGGATTATCAAGATAAAATGAAAGAATTAGACAATCGCAGAACGACCTGCCATAATTCTGTATTGGATTCGGTTAATATCCTGAACCGTATAGCGGCAAAGTACAGCATACCCATTATATACGAAGGTGAGGTTTCGAGGGAACAGCCCTACCGCCGTGAAGTCGCTAATGCGGTATTGGCGTATGTAGAGGGGATAATTTTGGAGAGGAGATGATGGAAAATAAACATAGTGATGAAACTTGGTTATCGCCCCACCCATAACTCCACCTTATACACAAACATTCTCTCTCCTGCTCCGCAGCTCCTTATATACTCGTAATTGCACTTTGATTACATAATTATTGTCTTTATGTTTATAACAAATTATTTACATAGTCAATTAAAAATTGCTCAATTTTTTCTCGTTCTCCGCTACCGTTGGTAGGAAAACGAAGCAACGGGATTCCATAGCGTTCCAAAATGCGGTCTTTCATCTTATCTCTTTCATGCTGTTGTGTTCCGGGTTTATGATAATCAAAACCATCTACTTCAATAACAAGAACCGGCTTTTTGCTGATTGTATTATATATTAAAAAATCTAAATGCGTAGCCGGATTTTTAGCATATTGATGTTCTTCATCATTAATAAGAGAAGTATCATTGATGAGCATTCCCAGCGGTTGATGACAAATAACATTGAGAGACAGTTTTGAATGAATTTTTAATATATCAACAATTTCTGCATACATTATATTTTCTGAATTATAAACAGAAATTCGTGAATGCTTTTTTAAGAACGCAAGTCTGGAATCTGTGTACTGACGGTACAGCAAATCAAAAACAGAGCGTATTTTACTTTGAATAATCTTAAAGTTGTTATATTCGATATATGAAATTAAATCACCGATATTGCTGTCGGTTGGCTGTTCATTGGCAGAAACTACAAGGCTTAGCCGCTTTTTCGCACGTGATACGGCTACATTCAAAAGATATGGGTCATCCGAAAAGTCAGTAACAACATCATCAACTGTTGATAACAGAATATTTTCCTTTTCGCGTCCTTGAAATTTATGTACAGTTGCAATTTCAATTAAGTTTGTGTCTAATTGCTGTGAAATCGCATCAACTTGTTTGTTATAAGGTGCTATAATCCCGATAGTGTTAGGATTTGCATCATTAAACAATGGGAGTGCTTCATTCACAATTACGTCTATCTGTCGTTGATTTATGTGTTCGCGATTATGATTGCCCACAACTGTTTTGTGAACCGAAAGTGTGTCCGCTTCACCATGGTCTTGGGTCATGATAATTAATTCATTATTATAGAATTTTTGATTGCAAAAACCAATTATTTTCGGATGGCAGCGATAGTGTTCCCTCAATAAGGTTTGTGGGATGTCTGTTAAAACTTCACATATAGACTTTAGAAAACTATTTTCTGAATATGAGTATCCTTGATGTAATTGGGAAGAAGCAAAGATTGTATCGCAGCGTTTTTTCATGTCTTGTGTTATCACGTTTGGGAGTTGCTTCAAATCCCCGACAATAACTGCGTTTCGAGAGCAGGAAAGAGCAAGAGCTCCGGTGGCTATATCCACTTGAGAGGCTTCATCCATGATGAGATAATCATACATTGCACCTCTTAAGCTACTGCAAGAAGAGAATGTTGTACTCAAAACAATAGGGTATTCTTGTAAAATTGTGTCCGGACTTTTCCGCAAATCTTTTTCTGCGAACTGCGTTCGTTCTTCTTTATTTCCGTAACGCTCAGATAGTTTTGCTCGCAAGAACATCATTGACCAATCAGTTAGTTCATTCAATTTTTCTTTAGCTTGAGCTGTTTTAAGATATTCCTCCAATTGAGTAATTTCTTTAACTAATTCTGCGTTTCTTGATTGATAGAATTGATTTTGTAGTGATGTAATTATTGTAGATAAACTGTTTTTATAAAAATTCCAATCAAATATGCCGTGGGTAAAAGAGTTCCTTATTTTAAACCATAGTGAAATTGCACGCTCTTTCTCTGAAATTAAACTACATTCTTGCCATAAACGCATAACCCCTTTAGAGTTTAAATGATTGAGAGATTTTACTGTTATATGAGATAATCCGGACTCATTGCAATACTGCTCAAAATATTTTATCTCTAATGTCAACGAATCCAATTCTGCACGTGCTTGAGCTAATCTTTCCTGTACAGAAAATGATTTTAAAATTTCTTCAACATGGTTTTGGATTTTTGTTTTCAAGTCCGATTGTTGACGAGAATCCATTTTCCAATCAAACATATCGGGAAGAAGTCCTGTTTGGTTTTCAATAAACGCTTTTTTATTATCCGAGTTACCCAGCACCGCTACAAGAAAATCCATATTATATTTTGATTCAGATAACTTTTCCAGAACATTTAATGTTGCAGAGTTGTTGTTGGACACAATCTGTATGGTCTTGTTTCTAATCAGTAAATTAGCAATAATATTAAGTATAGTTTGAGTTTTTCCTGTTCCGGGAGGACCTTGAACGACACTCACTTGATTTAACAGTGCATTATTAACCGCTTTGAATTGGCTTGCATTCCCACCGAAAGGGAATATTAAATAATCACTCGAGTGAGATTTTATTCTATATTTTTGTGAATTTAAATAAACCGCCATTACTGAATCTTCGCTAACAAAACCTAATTTTTCATATTGTTTTTGAAGCAGAACCTCTCCGTCATCGCTTTTAAGCTCATTAACGGTCGCTAATTGACGAAGATAGTCCATACAGTTTTGTGATGCACTCTCGATAAGGCAAGAATACGTTATTTTTAAGTTCTGACGTTCGTAAGTTCGCCCGCTTCCGTCCGAAAAGCAAACGAACCAGTATTCCATTGCTTTTGCATAAAATACTGATATGGTTTGGATATTAAACAATTCCCGTTCTTGATGCACTATACGAACAAGTGCAGGATTTAATGAATGTGGTTCTGTTATCCACTCAATGGAATTATAGTTGTAGTTATAAGTATTTCCATTTTGAAAAGTGACATCATATTTTTGCGTTGACTTGTTATACATACATGACTTTACATCGCCGGTTATATCTTTCCCGTTAGACAGGATTAAAATTTTACTTCTATCCATGAAGTCCCCCATTATATGCAGAATAATTCCTAAATCAATATACAGTTATTTCGTTTAAAAGTCAAGTATATTATTCTGATTTTGCAAAAAGATGATATAGTATATCGGAAATGAGAGTTCTGCTCACCCCACCCATGCCTCCACTTCATACACAAACACTTTCTCCCCCGCTCCATACCTCCTCGTATACCCATAATTGCACTTTGTTACACACATAGAACATCACCTGCAGTGTATTCCTCGCCCTCCCTTTACTCGCGGGAGCGTTTGTGCGGCGGTATATTCCCGTAGAAATAGGCGTGTATATTTGTTTTGCAGTGCTTTTGGTAATTGGCGGAATTAAACTGTTCCAGAGTCTGTCGAAACGCTCGGAGAGTAACGGCGACGCACTAAAAACGCTTAAACCCGCAGAAGCGGTCGTTCTTGCGGCGGGATTATCGGTGGACGGGTTGGCTGTCGGGTTTGGTGCAGCACTCGGTAACGCAAATGTAGCGGCGATTATCATTCTCTCGCTGTTTACCGACGTTTTCGCAATTATATTGGGGTGTTATGCGGGGAGGAAGTTGGTTCAAAGGTTTAAATGTAACGTCTCTTGGCTGGGAGGGGCGGTTTTGATAATCTTAGCTTTTACAAAACTTTTGTAGTCCTACACACGTAATATTGTTTTAATTAACAAAATCATTGACGGGACAGGAAATATATGGTATAATTTTCAATTGAATGAATTACGAAAGGGTTTTATCCCTCATGATGACTGTTCTGTCCCTATTGCCTATCGTCAGTTTACTGATATGCTTGGTTTTAATAAAACTTCCGGTGACAAAATCGGGAGCGATTTCGCTTGGGATTGCTCTTTTGATTGCTCTTGTTTTTTATGGGTTCAGCTTTTTCGGATTGTCTGTTGCTGTCGGAAAAGCGTTGTCATTGGCTTTATTCGTTTCGCTGATTGTGTGGTGTGCGTTATTCCTGTATCATTTGGTGGACGATTTTAAGGCAATCGAGGTCATAAACAAGAACATAGTCGTCTTTGTCGGGGACAAGTTTGTGCAGTTTTTAATCCTCTCGTGGCTGTTCACGGCATTTTTACAGGGAATAGCGGGGTTCGGTGTTCCGATTGTCATTATTACACCTATATTGATTTCGCTGGGTTTCGACAAAATAAAGGCACTTTCAGCGGCGTTAATCGGACATTCATGGGCGGTTACGTTCGGGTCAATGGGTTCGGCGTTCTTCACAATCCAGATGATTACCGGAATTGAGCCGAATGAATTAGGCTTCCCTGCGTGGATATTTAACACATCTGCACATCTGCTCACGGGGATTGGTGTTTGCTGGATATATGACGGGTTGAAGGGCATTAAAAAAGGTATTTCTTATGTGTTGCCTGTTTCTGCGGTTATGGCATTTGTGCAGTTTTTTGTAATTTATTTCGAGATGTATGCATTGGCTACACTTGTTACTGCCCTCACCGGATTAGCGGCGATGTACGGGTTATACAGGCTTAGAATTAAAACAAGCGGAAAACCGGTTTTGTATGCGGGTAAATTAACCCTGCTGCAAGCGGTTTTGCCTTATGCGGTCATTCTTGTGTTGTTATTGTCGTTTCAGTTTATCCCCGCCGAGGTCAGAAACAACATATCCGTTGCGTTTAAGTTCCCTGAAACAGTGACCTCATTAGGTTATGAGGTTCAAGCGGAGGCGGGTTTTTCAAGAATAAGGCTGTTCGGACACCCCGCAGTAGTGCTGCTAATCGCCGCTGTAGTTGCGGTTGTGACGTATAAGCGGGCAGGGGTGTGGGACAAGTCAGTTTATAAAGGAGCGGTGAAAAAAACACTCAAAAAAGGAATTCCCGCTACATTGGCGTTGCTGGCTCTCGGAAATATGTCGCTGATTATGATGGATTCGGGAATGATGTTACAATTAGCCAAGACAGTCGCTGATTTGACGGGAGGGTTGTACCCGTTATTCTCGCCGTTTATTGGCTCGCTTGCCAGTTTTTTAACAGGGAACAATACTAACTCAAATGTTATGTTCGGAGCGTTTCAGCAGACAATTGCACAAAGGCTCGAGGTCAGTCAAGCTGTTATGAGTGCGGCACAGACTATATCGGGCTCGGTAGGGGTCAGCATAAGTCCTACATTGGTTTTAATGGGGGCGTTATCGTCAAAACAACAGGGCAGTGAATCATTAATCTATAAAAAGGTTTTGCCTGTAATTATAGTAATCGCACTTATTATGGGAATAATCAACTATGTAGTAATCAATTATTTAATTTTACAATAAATTTTCAAGGAGACGATTATGAAAAAGCAAATCAAGAAAGTTTTAGTCGCTAACCGAGGCGAAATCGCAATCCGTATATTCCGAGCGTGCCACGACATGAACCTCGGCACAATCGCAATTCACTCAAAAGAGGACAAGTATACCTTGTTCCGCACCAAAGCCGACGAAGCGTATTTAGTCGGGGAGAACAAATCTCCTCTCGGTGCGTATCTTGACATTAATAATATCGTGAATGTCGCTGTCGCTAAAGGAGCAGACGCTATTCACCCGGGTTATGGCTTTCTTTCAGAGAATGCAGGATTTGCTAAGGCTTGTGAGGATGCGGGAGTAATATTCGTGGGACCTCCCTCCGACGTTCTTGCGAAAATGGGCGACAAGCTGAACGCCAAAAAAGTTGCGGTTGAAGCGGGTGTGCCGATTATTCAAGGAACCGAAAAGCCTCTTACCTCCCTTGCAGAAGCCAAGGAATGTGCCGCACGGTTCGGATACCCTGTAATACTTAAAGCGGCGGCAGGCGGCGGCGGACGAGGCATGAGGCTCATTACAAAATCGGAAGAATTAGACGAAGCGTTCACATTAGTGCGAAGTGAAGCGGAAAAAGCATTCGGAAGCCCTGATGTGTTCCTTGAAAAATACCTTGAAGAACCCAAGCACATAGAAGTGCAAATTCTTGCGGACAGCTACGGCAATACAGTTCATTTATATGAGCGGGATTGCTCGGTTCAAAGGCGTTATCAAAAGGTTGTGGAAATTGCACCCGCACTCACTCTTTCTGATGAGAAGCGGACGGCTATTCATAATGACGCTGTTAAAATCGCAAAAGCAGTCGGTTATGTCAACGCAGGAACAGTCGAGTTCCTTGTTGACAAGCATGGCGACCATTATTTCATCGAGATGAACCCTCGTATCCAAGTAGAGCATACTGTTACGGAAATGGTAACAGGGATTGATATAGTTCAGTCGCAGATTGCCATTGCACAAGGGTGCAGGCTGTCTGACCCGGAAATCGGGATAACTTCACAGGAAGATGTAAGGTTGTTCGGGTATTCCATTCAAAGCCGTGTTACCACCGAAGACCCTGCTAATAATTTCGCGCCCGATACCGGGAAAATCGCCGCCTACCAGTCGGGGGGAGGATTTGGCGTAAGATTAGACGCAGGTAATGCGTTCACCGGGGCGGTTATTACACCTTATTACGACAGTCTGCTTGTTAAACTTACTACCGTTGACAGGACTTTCGACGGTGCAACACGGAAAATGCTCAGAGCGTTGAAGGAAATCCGTATCAGAGGGGTCAAGACCAATATTTCATTTTTGAGCAATGTCTTAACCAACGAAACATTTATTGCGGGAAAGTGCCATACTAAATTCATTGATGAAACGCCGTCATTGTTTGAGCTTAGGAGTTCGCAAGACCGTGCCGCAAAGGTTTTGACTTATATCGGGAAAACTATTTTAGACAACCCCGACATTGAGGAGAAACCGGCGTTTAATGCACCGAGAGTACCGCAGTTTAGTGCGGATTCCATTCCTGACGGAATGAAGCAGGTTCTCGACCGTGAGGGACCCGAAAAGTTCAGCAAGTGGATTCTTGACCAAAAGAAGCTGTTAATAACCGATACTACTATGAGGGACGCACAGCAGTCACTGCTTGCAACTCGTATGCGTACCCGTGATATGACGACTATTGCAACTGCAACGGCACATATTTTAAGCGATTTGTTCTCGCTTGAAATGTGGGGAGGTGCTACCTTTGACACGACGTACAGGTTCTTGAACGAGTCCCCCTGGGAACGCCTCGACGAATTAAGGAGAAGAATTCCGAATATTCCCATGCAGATGCTGTTCAGAGGGGCGAATGCAGTCGGCTACAGCAGTTATCCCGATAATCTGATAAAAGAGTTTATTCAAGAGGCGGCGAAGTCCGGGATTGATATATTCCGTGTTTTCGATTCGCTTAACTGGCTGCCGAATATGGAATATGCGATTGAGGAGATTATTAAAACCGGTAAGGTTGCTAATGTTACGATGTGTTACACCGGTGATATTTTGGATTCCGACCGTGATAAGTATGACCTGAAGTATTACGTTGAATATGCTAAGGAAATTGAAAAGCGGGGGGCACATATTCTTACGATTAAGGATATGTCAGGTTTATTAAAACCTTATGCCGCTAAAAAGTTAGTCAAAGCCCTCAAGGACAGCATTAATATACCCATACATTTCCACACGCACGATACCAGCGGGAACGGCGTTGCGGCTTATATGATGGCGTGTGAGGCGGGGGTTGATATAGTTGATACTGCCATATCCTCCATGAGTTCACTGACAAGTCAACCCTCGATGAATTCCCTTGTTTGTGCGTTGGAGGGTAATGAGAGAGATACCGGCTTTGACCATGTTAAGCTACAGAAATTAACCGATTATTGGGCAGACATTCGTCCGTTTTACAGCAAGTTCGAGGGGGATATTATCACTCCCGAAACCGAAATATATCGTTTGGAAATTCCCGGCGGGCAGTATACCAACTTGAAGTCGCAGGTGATTGAGCTTGGTTTGGGCGACCGTTTCGACGAGGTTAAGGACAAATATGTTGAGGTCAATCAAATCCTTGGCGATATAGTAAAGGTTACACCATCGTCGAAAATGGTGGGGGACTTAGCGATTTTCATGACACAGAATGAGCTTAATGCGGATAACATAGTTCAGCGAGGCGAAATGCTGACCTTCCCCGATTCGGTTGTGAGCTATTTTAAAGGATTGATGGGGCAGCCGTCGTTCGGGTTCCCTAAGGAATTACAGCGTGTTGTGCTGAAGGGGGAAACCCCGATTACGGGACGGCCCGGTGCGGAGCTTGAGCCGTTTAATCTTGAGGGAACGATTGAAATGCTTAAAGAGCATATGGAAAATCCGACCGAACGTGACGCAATCAGCTGGAGGCTCTATCCTAAGGTGTTCGAGAGCTTCCTCGCACGCCGCAAGGAATACGGTGAAATCTGCCGAATGGCTTCCCATATCTATTTCATGGGAATGTCACGCAATGAAGCGACCGAGATTTCTATTAAGGACGGCAAAACCTTGATGGTCAAGTTTATCGGTGTCGGCGAGGAGAACGATGACGGAACACGGACAATGCAGTTTGAACTTAACGGTGTTCGCAGGGACGTAGCGGTTGCCGACAAAACCGTTCAAGCGGCTTCCTCGCAGGTGACTTATGCTAATTTAGACGACCCTAAGCACGTCGGTTCGAGCATACCCGGTGCGGTGTCAAAGGTTCATGTTAAAATAGGTGACAAGGTTGTAAAGAATCAACCCTTGTTCATAATTGAAGCTATGAAAATGGAAACCAGTGTTGTGGCATTATCCGACGGGGTAATCAGCGGGGTTTTGGTTAAAGAGGGACAATTGGTTAAAGCAGGGGAGTTATTGGCTACTATCGGATAAAAGAAATATTTTCAGAGATGATAATTCAAAAGTAACACATTTTCGCCTCCGGCATATAGTGAATTATGAAACGTTTCATTCAAAATTCTATAAGGAGGAGAACATAAAATGTTTGGAAACAACAATTGCTGCTGGATTATCATCCTGTTACTTATTTGCTGCGGCGGTTTTGGCGGAAACGACGGCTGTGGCTGCGAATGCAGACGGGGCAATGATTGCTGCTGCTAACCTACCTAATGGAAAAAAACACGGCGGAAATATCCGCTGTGTTTTTTTGTTGCATTTTTTTTAATATTGTGATATAATATGTGCAACTTTATCAAGACTAATCTTGTGTTAATATATGAAAGGGAATTTTCGTTATGGATTCAATCGACCAAGTCGTGCGAAATTATTCCGATATGCTTTACCGCCTTGCCTTTGCGAGAGCCGGCAATTCGCATGACGCTGAGGACATTGTTCAAGACGTGTTTCTCAGTTACATACGAGCCGGTAAAACCTACAAAGACGAGGAACACCGTAAGGCGTGGTTAATCCGAACAGCTATCAATGTTTCGATTAACCTTGCGTCGTCGGCATGGAAAAGGCGTTCAGGCGGCGAATTTGACGAAAACACCGGTTCGTTTGACGAGAACCTCGAAAGGGTTGAAGCACATTCGGTGGTGTATCCCGCTGTGCAGTCGTTGCCGGAGAAATATAGAGTGGTTATACATCTGTTTTATTATGAGGATATGCCGATTAATAGAATCAGCAAGGTTACGGGATTGGGAGAGAATACCGTAAAATCACGGCTGAAGAGGGCTCGTGTTATGATGAAGGAAAAGTTAGGGGGTGTGGCAGATGACTTTCGGTGAACTGTATAAGAAAGATAATGAATTAATCGAGGTGAGGGCAGAGTTTGCGGGAGAGCTTGTTCAAAAGCTGCTCAATGAAAAGTCACGTCCGCAGGTAATCCGCAAGCCCTTTTCGATGAAAGCACCGCTTGCCGTTGCTGCCTCGCTGGTATTATTAATCGGTGCAGTGTTCCTGTTGCCTGTTTTATTCATGAATAATTATTTAAACGATGCCGGTGCTTCTCCCGAAGCCACATTCGGGGAAGCTTCGCCGATGACTGTTACAAGCTTTTATGATATGGAAGACAACGACGAAGCTGATTATGGACTTCAAGAACGCAATGAATCAGTGACGATTATTAATTCGGGAGCTTCTGAAATTTTAGCTGTCAGATATGTTGGTGAGGATTATATAACTAATTTTGTTATATTATCCGGTGATGAGCAATACTATTTGTATGAAAGAATAATTAACTATTCCGGCGATGTTGCAGGAGCAAGCTATATAGAAATTCAGACAGATATGTATAATATTCATGTATATGAGGGTGAGCTGTTCGATGAATTATTCGCTTTGATTGAGGGTTATAATGGCTAAAAAACTGCTTTTGATTGTCAACCCGAATGCGGGGAAAATGCGTGCGGGGAGTGCGTTGCTTGACCTTGTCAGTGAGTTTTCCGCAAGTAAATATGAGGTCACTGTGTTCCCGACTGCGAAAAAGTCAGACGCAATGCAGAAGGTCATAAAATCGGGTATGGGATATAACCTTATTGTGTGCTACGGCGGGGACGGGACGTTGTCCGAAACTGTGAACGGGTTAGCACAGTTATCCGAGCCGCCTGCGTTCGGGTTTATACCGGCGGGGACGGCGAATGATTTTGCGTTTACGGTGGGGATGCCGTCGGATATAATAATGGCGGCTAAGGCGATTATCCATGGGAGAAATCGCCCGCTTGACTTTGGTACGTTTAATAATCGTCACTTCATATATGTTGCGGCGTTCGGAATGTTTACCTCGGTGTCATACACCGTTCCTCAGGACATGAAAAGGACGTTCGGGCATTTGGCGTATATTATGGAGGGGATTAAACAGGCTGTAGATATTCCGAGTGAACGCTTGACCGTCAATTACAACGGGAAAACTGTTACTGATGACTTTATCGTAGGATTAGTAACCAATTCTACATCAGTTGCGGGAATGTTTAAGTTAGATAAAGCAAAGGTAAAACTAAATGACGGCATGTTCGAGATGACATTAGTGAAAGACCCGAAAAACCCCGTGCTTTTGAGTAAAATAATAATGGATTTGTCTATGCAGAAGTTCGACCCGAATTATGTAATTTTCGAGCGGGTTTCTGAGGTTGAGTTTGATTCACAAGCACCCATTGCGTGGTGCTTAGACGGGGAGGACGGCGGAATCCACAATAAAGCAGTCATCACGAATTTACACAAGAAAGGCATTATCCGCATATAATAATCCATTATGGATAAATGTAATTGTCTTAAAGGGATAAGCCGATTAAATAAATGTGAAATTCTCGGAATAACCGATGCGGCTTCCATGCTGTTGTCCGAGGGGTTGGATAATGATGACCTTAATATGCTCGGCAATCTGCTTATTGCAATCGGAAGTGTTATTGTTACATTCGCAAGTATACAAGAGAAAAAGGACGAAAAATGATTGACGTATGTTTACCCGGAACAGGGGGAATGGTTCCCTTACCTAATCGTTGGTTGACTTGTTGCTGGATTGAATATCAGGGACAAGCCATATTAATTGATTGCGGTGAGGGGACGCAAATCGCATTAAAAAAAGCGGGACTTAAACCGAGCAGACTTGAGCTGCTCCTGATAACACATTTCCACGCTGACCATGTTTCCGGATTACCGGGACTGCTCCTCACCCTTGCAAATTCGGCGAGGACACAGCCGCTCACAATTGCAGGGCCCGTGGGATTAAACAGAATAGTTTCCGCTTTGACAATAATCGCACCTAAGCTGCCGTACCTCCTTAATATAGTCGAATTGGACAAGCTTAATCCCGCTTCCTTCGAGAAAGCGGGTATGACCGTTTCTGCACTTCCGTTAAGGCACAGAACGACTTGCTTGGGTTATAAAACTCAGCTGTTCAGGAAACCCGTGTTCAACCCCGAAAAAGCCGCCGCTTTAGATATTCCCGTACAAATGTATAAGCTTCTGCACGCAGGCGAAACAGTTACTTTGGACGATGGCAGAATTATTCAACCGCAACAGGTTCTTGATGGGGAGCGGAAAACCATTTCAATATGTTATATGACCGATACACGACCTGTTCCCGAAATGGTGGATTTCGCCCGTGATGTGGATTTACTCATAAGTGAGGGTATGTATTTCGATGAGGAAATGCGGACGAAAATCGAGGAAAAACAGCACATGCTTTTCTCGGACAGTGCTAATTTGGCTAAGAAATGCGGTGCAAAGCAATTATGGCTGACTCATTACAGCCCCGCATTGGAACGCCCTAAGGACGGGGTAAAACTTGTCAGAGGGATTTTCGAGAATACTCATGCGGCGTATGACGGTATGGCGATTACGATTGATGAATAACTATATGGGAAGTTGAAAACAATGATTAAAAAATACCTGTTTTATTTAATTCGCTGGCAGTTAAGCACGCCTATATTGGCGGTGGTTTTAATCCTGCTCAGCAATATGAACACCATATTGGCTACCGTTATTGCAAATTTAATCGGCGGGTTGATTTTCTTTTGGGTGGACAGGTTTATATTCAAGACAATCACCAAGAACCCGCTTTGGGAAATTAAAGACGATGTTGAGTGTTTCAATTGCGGGAAAGTCGGGAGGGGTTATCGAATTGTCGAGTGGTTCAAGTATAACCGCAGACAGGACAAACGCCCCGAATACCGTTGTGAGAGCTGTAAGGATTTAAAGCAGGAAATGATTGAAAACAAGATTAATAAGAAAAAATCCCGTAGGCGTTGAGTGAACAGCCTACGGGGATTTTGTTTTACATAGTTACTTTCCTGATAACGACATTTCCAAATTCCATTTAACATGCTTTCTTATTTCATCTTCTCCCGAGAACTCTAAGCCGAATATCCTGTTCATTTTCTCGATATTGTATAGCATTGGTTCACCCCAGCCTGCGTCATACAAGTCGATTATTGATTTGGAGGAGGGGTATTCCTCTAAAGCAATCTGTGCGACACGTTCCCATGTGGTATATTCTTTTCCTAAGACTAAGAATATTTCTTCGTTTAAGTCGCTTTCGAGTAAAGCGGTGTATAATTTAGCGATTTGTTCGGCTGACAGGAACTGCGTCCCGTCTCTTGCGATGACTTGAATTGGTTGATTGGTTACAACTGCGTTGGTAATATCACGGAACCGCCTGTCGGATTGCGATGAGCCGCCGGGATATGGCGGATTTGAAAATGTATATCCCGGGCGGATAATATTGCGTTTCATGCCGACTGCATTGCCGCTGACCAAGGTCTCCCCATAATAATTGCTGAACCCGAGAACATACGCTTCTGAGGCAGACTTTGTGCTTCCGTATAAATCAAGCGGCAGGTTCATGACGGTTTCGTCCATATTATCACGCATACGCCCCATAGCCGCAGTTGAGCTGGTGTAGATAAACTTTTTTATACCCGCTCTTTCCGACATTTCAAGGAGGTGAACTGTGGCAGTTGTGTCTGCTTGAAGCATTGTGACCGGTTCATCTCCCCAGCCTAAGGCAATGTGGATAACAGCGTCACAGCTTTTTACACAGTCACGCAATATGTCATAGTCGGTTATTGTTCCTTTAACTAAACTTACGCCTTTCATTTCGGATAACGCAGAATGTTTTTCGGGGGTGCGTGAAAGAACCACCGCTTGGTGTCCTTTTGCGATTGCATCGAGCACAACATATTGCCCGATGTTTCCGGTTCCGCCTGTGATGAAAATTTTCATAGCTTTTCTCCTTGATTATTTATTAAAAGTTTGGTATAATTGTCGAAAGAAATTAAAAAAGAGGTACATTATGGAAAAAGAATATAAATCAAGTTTGCTTCTTGTGTTATTGGGGATTATTAAAGTCGCTGTTCTGCCCGTTTTTTTAACCATGGCATTAGCTATATCTATTTACGGTGAAGGGAATATTGCCGCTATTGCAATTGTTTCGGTATTATTCGGGTTAGGGGTGGCGGCTGTAATTGTGCTGCCTTTACATAATATAAAGGTCACAGTAACCGATGAGGCGGTTTCTTTCAAAAGAAGGGGTAGGGAGTATAAGCGTTTCACGTTCAGCGAGAATGATTTTACTTCACATGTTGATGTGCACAGTTGGTACTTTATTCCTATTTTAACAAGTCGGAAATTAAGAGTTATCCCTAAGGACAGCGACAAGTATAAGGATTATACCTGTCACAACTTCTCACAGAAGACATTCGAGGAATGTATGGCATATGTAGATTCGCGTGGGTTCAGGCAGAACCTGAGTAAGCCTGTTGAGGACGAGCAAGGCGAGGGTTTCCGTCAAGCGGTTAGTGCGTTGGAAGCTGAGCCGTTAGTATTCACTATAAACAAAGAAGCGTTTATAAACAAGTACAAAAATCTGTTTAAAATACTGATAATCACTATGGGGATAATAACTGCATTGTTATTTTTCATAACATTTATTATACCTGCAATTAATGGTGATTCTGCTGCTTTACAAAATGCCGGAGGTATGTTAATATTCTTGACGGTTGTTGCGGGAATTTTAATGTCGCTCCCTTTCATATTAGCCTTGAGACCGCTTTCAAAGGTGAGAAATACCGCTCCCGAGAAGGTCACGCTTTATCCTGACCGTGTTGTGTTCGACGAAAAGATAGTTCATTTTAAGGATATACAGCAGATTAAAATGACACCGCCCGCATACAGTAAAGACAGCGGCACTATAAGAGTGCTGAAGGTTATCGACAATTCGGGGATTACAGAATATGCGTTAGGTCATTACTCCGATGTGACACAGATAAGTAAAAAGAAACCGAAAATCTTCGAGGAATATGAGGATTTTTATCACGCCTTAGGAAATGTTTCTGCGTTATGGGCAGAGCAGAATAACGAACAAAGCAGGTTTACTCCCGAATTGTGGTGATAATCATTTAATTTCCTTTAAAAACTCGCCTATTCTTTCCATTGCCGTTGTGAGGTGCTTGGTGGAATAGGCGTAGCACACTCGTATGAACCCCTCACCGCAATCACCGAAAGCGTTCCCCGGTACGACTGCCACACTCTTTTCTTGAATTAAACGGGTGCAGAATTCCTGCGAATCCATTCCGGTGGATTTCACTGACGGGAATACATAGAACGCTCCCTCCGGTGTGAAGCAGGGAAGCCCCATATCGTTGAATCCCTTGACAACTAACCGCCTACGCATGTCATATTCCTCGACCATCGCCCTGACTTCGTCAATACAATCGGTTAAAGCGATTATCGCCGCATACTGGCTCACTGTAGGGCTGCACATAATCGCATACTGATGGATTTTGAGCATTTGCTCAATGATTGGTTTCGGTGCTGCAGCGAATCCCAACCGCCACCCTGTCATGGCGAAAGCCTTGGAAAAACCGTTAATGACAATGGTACGTTCACGCATATTTTCCAACTCTGCGAATGAAACGTGCGGTTCACCATAGGTCAGCTCTGAATAAATCTCGTCCGATATTACCACAATATCGGTATTTTTTATTACCTCGGCAATAGTTTCGAGTTCCTCCCGACGCATAACCGCCCCTGTGGGGTTGTTCGGGAAAGGGAGGATTAGTGCTTTTGTTTTAGGTGTAATCAGATTTTTTAAAACATCTGCGGTAAGTTTAAAGCAATCCTCCTCTAAAGTTACAGCGGGGACAGGAACACCTCCCGTTAGTTTAACTATAGGGGAATAGCAGACAAAGCAGGGTTCGGGAATAATGACCTCGTCACCCGGATTAACCAATGCACGGATAGCAAGGTCAATCGCCTCCGAGCCGCCGACGGTTATAACTATCTCATCAATTGGGGAATAATCGGTGTGAATAGTCCGCTTAAAATAATCTGCACAGGCACGGCGAAGCTCCTCTAACCCTGAGTTAGAAGTGTATGTGGTTTTACCTTGTTCGAGAACCTCAATCGCTTTTCTGCGGACAGTCCACGGGGTTTTGAAGTCGGGTTCTCCCACGGAAAGAGAAATCACATCCTCGATAGTTGCGGCTATATCGAAGAATTTCCTAATCCCTGATGGTTTTAAATCGAGAACCTTTTGTGATAATATATTATCATAATTCATGGTGTCACTAACTCTCTTTCGTCTCGGTTGTTATCAATAACCGAGCCTAATTCCTTATATCTGCCGATTACGAAATGTGTTGACGCAGATAACACGCCGTCAAGCGGTGCAATCCGTTCTTGAACGAATTTCCCTAATTTCACAACATCGGCACATTTAACCGTTACTGCCAAATCGAATGCACCGCTCATAAGGCGAACCGACTCCACCTCGGTGAATTGTGCGATTTTTTCGGCAATGTCGTTATACCCGTATTTCGCTTTGGGCATGACCTTGACCTCAATCAATGCTGAAACTGTATTTTCGCCTGCCGCTTCATCGTTGATAATTGCGGTATACCCGACTATGACGCCGCTCTGCTCTAATTTTTTAATCTGCTCGGCGACTTCATTCTCGGAAATTCCGAGCATAGCCGCTAATTCGGCGTTGGAAAGCCGTGCATTCTGCCTCAGCAGCTTGATTAATTTTTCCATGAAATTGTTCTCCTTTTCCTGTTTTCGTAGTATGCACATTCGGTGAAACCTACTTGTTCAGCCATTGCGACTGCTTCGGGGATACCGTCGGCGAGTCGTTCAATTCTGTGAGCGTCGGAGCCGATTGTTAAAAGTCGCCCGCCGAGTTTATAATATTGTTGAAGCAGTTCAATCGGCAACCCTGCTTGTGTGTTGATTTCGAGTGCAATTTCTTTTTTAATAATAATAGTGAAAATATTATTTATGGCACTCATATAATCGTTATAGTCGCCTTTGATATATCTGAATGGGTAGGTAATGTGTGCCAACGAATCGAAATTCCCCCATTCACACAGCTCTGTTAGTTCATTGAAGTATTGCTTCAATAACGGTTGAGGCTCTTTAGTATTCTTTAAATAATAAAAGTCCCTATACCCCCGAACCGAATGGCATGAGCCGAGAACAAAGTCATACTTATGCTCGGCGAGCCATTTATCGGATTCTGCCATATATCGGTGTGCTTGTCCGATTTCCACCCCGATAAGTAACTTTATTCCGTGGTCGCTCGTTTTTAAAGCAGCAAGTGTGTTATATGATTCATCGGAGTTGTCATTTTTTTCGTCCATATCAAGGTGGTCGGTTAAGGCGATGATGCTTAAACCAAGCTCCCGACTTTTGGCGAGAACCTCCTCCGGTGAGCTTCTCCCGTCGGACAAAGTAGTATGAACATGTGTGTCAAAAAGTTCCATATGTATATAATAACATATTTTTTCTTTTTTGTCAATTTGAACATAGCTATTGCGAATTTTAAATTAATGTGATATACTGTGTCATATAATAAGTTAGAATAACGCATATAGAGGTGTTTATGAAGTCTGTGATTATTGACAGAAGCCTTGTTGACATGAAGCTCTGTGGTGATGCCCAAAAGAGAATGATGTATATGTATGGCTCTTCACTTAATCAAGCGGGGGCAGATTATGTGGAGCTGGGCTTGAACGCCCTTGTTAAACTGCCGAAGCCCACATTTTCCGATAACTACATATACAGGCTTAATGCCGCCGAGGAATACGTGGTTGCTAACGCCTTTGACTTTGCTTACGTTGTTGTTCCGCTCAGATATTCCTACATTATTTCTAAGATTACACGCCCTGTCATTCTCGAAATAGACATAGACGGCACGGATATTCTTGAGGCTGTGCAAATTCTATCGGTTAATTTGGATTTCTCCAGTCTTGGTATGCTAAGGCTTGTCGGTGATTTTATACCGGAAGAAATTCCCGAAATTATCGCAAAATGCAGAAGACGGATAGTTCTGCCGATTGATATATGTCCGAAGAACACGACGCTTTCCGCATTGTCGTCGGCAATATCGGCATATAAGGCGAATTCCGATTCTATAACCCTCAGCTTCGGTAACGACAGAGAGTTCGCATCATTAGAGGAGTTTTTGGTAATGATGGCGGCTATTCACCGAATAGTAGTCCATCATGATTATCTTGAGGGAATATGCAGAGCGGAGTTAACATCTGCATTGATTACCGAGGAAAAACATGAAACAAATTTATCGGTGATGATGAGGAAATATCTGTATTGCCCGACAGAAATCGAAAATGCCGACGGGGTCATAAATGTTAAAAGCGTCCGTCCGCTTCCTTTCAGAAAACAGACGAAACACATATCCGCCGCTCAAAGAGTTTTGTCGTCGCTGGGTGTGGAGCGTGATTTGTCGGATAAGATTACCGAGGTTTTAGAAGGGTGCGGAATGGAAATTTCCGGAAAACAAACAGACACAGATAATACGGAGCTGCAATGATTGAACTTAGGAAAAAAACAACATTTGCCTTTGCGATTATTATAATCGCAGTTTTTTCGTTGTCATCGTGTTTTGATGACCTTTCACCGAATGAAACGGTTGTGCAGAAGACTATAATTATTCCTGAAACAACACGCCCTGTAACTACAGTAACTGAGCAAACAACGGTTACAGAGCTTGAGCCTGAAACGACAGAACCCGAAACTACAGAACCCGAAACCGAGGCTACAGAGCCGGAACCGGAACCGGAGCCTTTGCCGATAATAGACAATGAATGGGCGTTATGGCTGATTAGTGCCAATCACCCTTTGCCGCTTGATTATGTCCCTCAATTGGTTGAAATCAGCGGTTCTAAGCATAAAATTGATATTCGTGTAAAGGGATATGCAGATTTATTATTTGAAGCGGCACAGCGTGACGGGATAAATCTGAGAGTTATTTCGGGTTATCGCAGTGTTGAAGACCAAGAAATGTATTTCCTCAGTGTATACAGGTATATGAAAAGCAAGGGATACTCTGACGAAACAGCCTTTTATAAAACCATTGCAGAGATAGCGGTTCCTTATACAAGTGAGCATAATGCGGGATTAGCAATAGATTTTAATTTAATTGAGGAGCATTTCGACCAAACTCCGGAATTTCGCTGGTTAGCGGGCAATGCATGGAAATATGGGTTTATTATGCGTTATCCCGCTGATAAAACTAATACTACAGGGATTATATACGAGCCGTGGCATTTCAGATTTGTGGGGTTATACCACGCCGAGCAGATATATAATTCGGGATTGTGCCTTGAGGAATATATAGATGCCCTCAATATAAGTATCGGTAATAGTGATTATCAGATTGTCGAAGAATATAAAAATTATGTTCTGTCATTGTAAGTAATGCTTAAATAAAACCGCCTCTTAATCAAAAAATAAGAGGCGGCGTTTTTTCATTTTTTCTTGAATGGGTTTTTCCATGTTTTCTTTTTCGCTTTTTCCTGCACGGGGGCAGGCTCAAGCTCAATGATGATTTCATTACCGTTTTCGTCATATTCTATAGGAATTCCCGCTTTAACTTTTTCTCTGTTATGAATGTGCTCTTCAAAGACGGTTTTAATTACATTAGCAACGGGAACCGCAAAAATCATTCCCAATATACCACCCATTGCCGCACCGATTGAAATTGATATAATTACGAGAATGGGGCTGACCTTAAACGATGTTCCCATGATTTTCGGGTTAATGAAGTTACCGTCAATCTGCTGTGTAATTAATAGTATAACTGCGGTTAGTATTGCCGTTTCTAGTCCGTTTGTAAACAGTGTAATCAGAATTGCAATAAGCGAGCCGAAAATCGAACCAAAGTATGGGATGATGTTCAAAACACCCAACAGAATTCCGAGGACAAGGGCATAGGGTGAGCCGAGAATAAGAAACTCAATAGTCACAATTGTGCCGAGAATGAGCGAATCCAAAAACTGGCAGCTTAAGAATTTGCGGAAGCTTTTCTCAACAAGACGAACATATTTAATCGCCGCATACTGTCTTACATCGTCCTTAGAAACCGCTTTAATGACCCGCTTTACGTATTCCTTAAGCCCGTTATACTCAATAAGAAAGTAAATCGCAGAAACAGCAGTAAGAATTACCGACATCATTCCTGAGAATACGCTTTGAACCATTCCCACAGAACCCCAAAGGTCTATGTTTTCTATTGACAGAAATTCCATCCACGGCTGTGTTTCAAGAATATCGTTGATGCTTTCATTAAGATTTAACTCGTCGGCGAATGGTAGATTTTTTAATGCGATTAACCCTTGCTCAAACCACTCCGGAATTAACCCGATAAGCTGCATGACATTCTCATAAATCATCGGGATAATTCTGCTTAAACCAAATCCTAATAAAAGAAGCAACAATGTACAGTTCGCAAAAATGCTGATACTGCGTGCGAATTTGTTAACCCATTTCCGTTTAATTTTCAGAATTTTCCCTTCTAACCATGAAACAGGGATATTTATACAAAATGCGATAATAAACCCGATAATAAACGGATTGATTATCCCGAGAACCATTCCGAACACTCCGATAATCGTATCCAAATCGAACAGGATTTTATATATAACAAGAACACCGAGTGCTATAACCAGTATCCAACTGTATTTTTTAAGAGTTTTCATGAAGCCACCTATAAAAATGTTATTAGTTAAATTTTAACATTTAATTTATGTTTTGTCAATCATTAATTTATATATTGTGGTTAAAATTGACAAAACGGCTCTAATGTGATATAATCAGACAATCAGACAGTAAGGAGAGTGACGTTGTGAAAAAGTTTTTCGTTGTTAATGAGAAGATGAGAAAAGCTGTAAAAATAATATGGATAGCGGCAGTTGTGTTTAATTTGGCATCGATATTATTCTTTTATTATGGTTTTAGTACACCTTTATTTAATCCGGTATACGGTACATCATGGGGATATTATATCTTATTCATAGGATGGTCTGAGGTATATCTTGCGGTAATTTCAATAGTGTGTCTTATTTTTAAATTAATACCGCGTACGCTTCCTTTTCAAATATTGTTGATTCTTATAATTGCTCTTGTATCTCTTGTTACACTTGAGGGTTATTCCATGGTCTTTAGTGAAGCGGGGATATTTTACAGTTAGGATATATGATGATACAAATGTATAATGCTGTCATAATTTCTTATAATAAGTAAAACTATTATCGGAAAAGGCGGCAGTATGCATGAATAACGATTTTTTAAACAACGACTGCGAAAATGAAGAAAATCAGCCGGGGGAAACCTCGTGTCAGGAAAATGACATCGGGATAGTCGCAGTGGCAAATGCACCGTATAATATACATTGTCTGACAGTGATAGGGCAAGTGGTAATTATAGACAGGGTTAAATATTCCACACGATTTCCATGTAGAAGTCCATTTTAGCTGTCTTTTTGTTATAATCACCCTCCGGCTCTACGTAGTATTTCTCCCTGTCACGCTCACCAATATAGATTGTGTCTATAAACGCACCTGTAATTTCACGGGTAAGTTCCGAAAAGTCTGCATATTTACCTGCAATATGGCTCTGTTGCGAGGCTTTGTTCTGCTTTGCACGGAGTTCATCAATTCTCGCCTGCATGGAATCTCGGAATGTGACGAGTTCGGTTTTTCGGGCATCGAGGTTCCGGGATATAGCATTGAACGCTTCGGCGGAAATCGCTCCTGTTGATTTTTCTATATAAGAATCCGTTAGTGCTGTATCTAATTTTTGAATTTCAAGGCGGTTCTTTTCCAAAGATTTCTCGATGTTCTTTATTTCGGTGCTGTACCGCTGTTCCGACTTCTTGACACGTTTTTCGGCGGTGGTGAAGTCGCAGTATTGGTTGATTAAATCCTTGATTTTGATTATAATGATTTCTTCGATTAAGTCATACTTAACCATTGCACATTTGCAATCCACGACCCTTGACTTCTGCCCTGTACATCTGAAATGACGTGTGAATTTGTTAGATTCACCGCCTGTTGACATGACCATAGACCGCCCGCACAGCTTGCATTTGATTAACTGTGCGAACGCATTAGGTTTAATCGGGGTGATTGCAGAGCCTTTTCTGCTTCGACTGTACGCCCCCCTCGACTTCTTCATCTCTTGAACTTGGTTGTAGTCCTCTTTGCTTATAATCGGCTCGTGGACGTTTTCCACGACAACCCATTCTTCCTGTGGTTTGGTTTTGTGCGACTTGGATTTATACGAGGGTTTACCGTATCTGCATTGAACCAAATCGCCTGTATAATTGGGATTTCGGGTGATGTGCCATATAGTGTGGTCGCTCCATTTGAGAGTTTCGGCGTTTGTGTCAGAGCGGTTGGATTTAATGCCTTTCAAGACTTTGTATTTGCTCGGACAAGGTATTCCCTCAGCGTTAAACTGCTTTGCTATCATGTTGAGTCCGTAGCCTTCGAGGTACATTGAAAAAATCCGCTTCACGATTTGAGCCGCTTCGGGGTCAACGATTAGTTTGTGCTTGTCGTTCGGGTCTTTAATATAACCGTATGGCGCGAACGAGCCGACAAACTGCCCCGCCTTTTTCTTGTGGGTCATAACGGATTTTATGTTTTCGCTCAAATCTTCGAGATACCATTGGTTGACAAGCGAGTTGATTTGAATGTTCTTGCGTGTGCCTTTTTGCGAGCTGTCGGCATAATCCGAAAGGCTGATAAAGCGTATTCCCCAGTCGAGAAATAAACTGTTTATGTATGTTTCAACCATAGCGACATCTCTTGCAAATCTTGATAAAGACTTGCAAAGCACGATTTTGAATTTTCCATCACGAGCATCGGCAATCATTTTATTAAAAGCCGGGCGGGTGGCATCAGAGCCGGAGTAGTCCTCGTCAATGTAGGTGTCGAAGATGTTCCAATTCCGCTCACGAGCGTATTCAGTCAGCATATTACGCTGATTGACGATACTTTCGCTGTCTTGGGATTTATCGGCTTTGTTACGGTCTTCTTCGGATAGTCTGACGTAGATTGCTGTTTCCATACATTCATTGCCTTTCTATTTCTTATATTTGTTATTATATCATAATAGGACAGCGATTGTCAATAGGTTTTCAAAAAGAAATCCCGCCGTTTATACAGCGGGTTCTTCAATCGTTTTGTAGTCTGAGGAATATATGATATTCCTTTGACTGTCTTTGTTTTCGAGATTTACGATTATATTTGTAATAGCTTCCCGACGTTCTTCATCGGTCTTGGATTT